>Ga0208195_1000176_pt1 | contig 91542 bp, 64 predicted proteins | sample AD_UKC077_MetaG_FD_184441 | JGI IMG/M metagenome (GOLD analysis project Ga0208195, IMG submission 184441) | Active sludge microbial communities of municipal wastewater-treating anaerobic digesters from USA - AD_UKC077_MetaG (SPAdes) (version 2) | ecosystem: Engineered > Bioreactor > Anaerobic >...
GCTGAGCTTGAGACCCCACTCCCGTGAGGAGATCCCGAAATACGACCGTGCCGCCGCCTTGCGCTCCGAGGGTCGGTCCCGGGGAACGGCGCGCCGCCGGGCGCACACGCCGAAGGGGGATTGGTAGTAGGTTTCCGCGCCCAGACTGCCCGTGCGCGGAGAGGTGAGCATTTTCATAGTTAATTACCTTTTCGTTATTGCCCCGGAGAGCGACTCGGCTTCCTGCCATTCCTTGGACTGGAAGTCCCAGCCACCACCACCCCGAGGGTTTTGGGGAAGGCTGGCGGGCGGGAGGTCTTCGCGCAAGGGCAATTTTTTGGGGTTGGCGATGGCGGGCAGAATCCTTTGTTATCGGCGCCTGAGTTTCTGCAAAATAGGGAGAAAAGGTTTTCCTAAACCCAACGCCGCTTTTCGGGTTGAGGGGACTGGTATGACAGAGTCTGCCAATTCAAAGCGGCTGGGCGACCTTGGGAGCAACGCTGCCCGCGGATGCGAAAGACACGGTGTGATGCGAACCAATGGCCACCGCCCCGCGGGAAAGCTTGCCGGCCTTGAAAGGCAAGCCTATCACCACCAACCCTTTGCACGACCAACGCAAACTGGCCCGGAGGATCAGGCAAAAGGGCGGCGACGATCTCCTTCCGAGCGAAGTTAACCAGCCCCTCTGTTTCCAACCGCCCTGATCTTGGGCGCACGGCCAGACAGCTCTTCCGAAGCGCTTAACTCCGCCCCATCCGCGGTCTCAATCTTCCCAGCTCAATATCAACAAGGCCAAAGGCCCTGTTGACCCTGGGAACGGGCTCCTATAGTCTTTCCACGATGAGGCCTCAATGAGTGACCGAATCCAGTGGTTGTGGCGGGAGTCGAAGCGTTGGGTGGCCCGGGGCTTGATTTCAGAGGATCAGGCAGGGCAAATCCGCGGGCTTTACCCGGCTCCCAAAGCCGCGTTGCCGTGGGGTACGATTATCTTCGCCGGCTTCGGCGCGGTTACCGCTGGCCTGGGGATTATTTTACTGTTAGCCTATAACTGGCAGGCCATTCCACGAGGCGGCAAACTGGCGATTGTATTTGCCGGGCTGATGATGCTGCACGGGGTGGGCATCTGGCTGTTCCAACGGGGAGAACGGTGGCGGCAGGCAGGCGAAGCGGTGTGTTTGCTGGGCAGCATGCTTTTCGGTTCCGGTATCTGGCTTATCGCCCAGATTTATAATATCCAGGAGCACTATCCGAATGGCTTCCTGATCTGGGGGTTGGGGGCGCTGCTGCTGGCCTGGGCCATGCCTTCGCTGGTCCAGGGACTTCTGGCTGTCACGGTTCTCGGTATCTGGGGCTGCTCCGAAAGCTGGGCATTTGAAGCCCCGGTGGATGGAGGGCTCCTGCTGATCCTGGCGGGGGTGGGGTTGCTGGCGTGGCGATTACGCTCACCGTTCCTGTTCTTTTTTGTTCTGGCGGCCTTCGTCATTACCTTGTGTGCTAATGTGAGCGTGTTGCACGGGTTTCTGCTGCTGCGCGTGCTCTTGCAGTTCGGCACGGTATTTCTGGCGGTGGCGCTGCTGTCGGAGCGCCATGGCTGGTTTGCGGAGGCGGCAGGCATTTGGAAGTTTTACGGCTGGTGGTGTTTTCTGTTGCCGGTTTATCTGCTGTCATTTCCCTTTTTTGCGGAGCGCGATATCGCCGGGGATTTGTCTGACGAGGCGGGCTTAAGGTTAAGGCAGTTAGTTTATGGTTGGGGGGCCTTTATTTTAAGCATGTTGGCTTGGGGATGGGTGGAGTGGTCGCTGCGAACCGGGTCAGCCCGGCGGGGGGATGACACCTCGGACCTTTCCGGAGCGGGAGGCGCCCGCGTCCGCCAGGCGGTCTTCCCCTTTGAAAACTGGCTTTTGCCGTTGACCGCGCTCTTGAGCCAAGTATTGAGCCTGGCGCGATTATCCAATTACCGGTGGGAAGTCGCGGCGGTGTATAACCTGATATTTCTCGCTCTGGCGGCGGCCTGGATAGGGCGTGGCTGCCGCGAGGGACTGCTGCGCCCGACCTTGTTGGGTTCCCTTTTGTTGGTGGCATTGGTTGCGGCCCGCTACTTCGACCTGTTTGAGAATTTGGCGGTGCGAGGGGTCGTTTTTCTGGTGGTGGGAGGTTTGCTGATTGGGGAAGGAATCGCGTTTCGCCGCGCGCGGCAACGGCTGCAACCAGCAAAAGCAACGCCATGAAAACGAAATGGATCATCGGCGCGGTGGCCTTGCAGGTTCTGGCGCTTGCGTACCTGGGCGGTGAGCGCGAATGGGTATTGCGCACCGGGCGCACGATCTACCTGCGAACGATTCCCGTGGATCCGCGTGATGTTATGCGGGGCGACTACGTCCGGGTGGCGTACGAGATGTCGAGCGTGTCGCGCGCGCAGTGCCGCGGCCGCCTGGCTGACCGCAACCAGGCGTTTTGGGCGCTGCCGCCGGACACGCGGGTCTATGCGCGCCTGCGCGTCGGGGAGGACGAAGTGGCGGAGTTTGAGAGTCTTTCCGCGGAGCGGCCAGCCGAAGGGGTGTTTTTGCGAGGGCGAACCGAGCGATCCTGGAGCCAGCAACTGGATGTGCGCTATGGCTTGGAAGCGCTATTTGTTCAACAAGGGCAAGGCCGGCCATTGGAACCGTCCTGGGAGCCCGAGGCCGTCCAGGTACCATTGGAAATGAAGGTGGCGCTTAGTCCGGACGGAATAGGGGTGCTCAATGGCTACCGGCGGAGCGCATTGGGCATTGGCCTTCGCCTGGAGAAGGAGGCGGATACCGGGAGCAGTGCGGAGCGGCAGTTGCGGACGATTGGGGCTACGGTGGAGTTGAAGAATGTCAGTTCGAATGCGGTGGCGATAGTGGATTTGCCGGGCGGGCGTTCTTTGGATCTGATGGTGGATCCTTGGCGGAGTGCGGAGAACTGGCGCTGGGTGCATGAGGCCGAAACGCCGATGACACCGGCCCCGGATCATGTAGTGGTTTTAAAGCCCGGAGACAGCCATTTGATTAAGGTGGATTTTCAGGACGCCTGGTGGTCGGTGGTCAAAAAGGAGCAAGGGACGGCGAGCCAGGCTCGCCCCATGAAGCTGACTGAATTGACACGGGAGGGGTTGGAGTTTTGCCTGGAGTATCGGTCTCCGGAACGCGCGGCCTGCGCGCGGCTGCCCAGGTCCGAATTGATCTGGCATGGGCGGTTGCGCACGCGCACGGTACGCCTCTGGAGTATTAATGATTGACCGGATTGGAGCTGCCCCCGCTTGTGCCGTGGTTGAGATCTAAAAGGCTGGTTGAAGGGGCGCATGCGTACTTCCTGCGACATTGGCAGCGCTGGCTGCGGGTTCGCTGGCGGGTGCGCTTCAGCGAGGATGCGTTCAATCTGTTGATGGCCGCCGGGGTGGGAGTGATCGGCGGGCTGGTCAATATCTTTTTTTATTACGCGACCGAGTTGGTGCGGGTGTTGTTTTTGCGGCAGCCGGGCGAATTGGTCGAGGTGGCGGAACGCATGGCGCCCTGGCAGCGGGTGGTCACGCCGACCCTGGGCGGATTGTGCGCGGGGCTGGTGCTTTACTGGGGTTTGCGCATGGTGGGGCCGCAACGTTCCAGCAATCTGCTGGAGGTTATCGTGGCCGGGGATGGGCGGCTGCCGCTGCGCACCGGCCTGGTCAAGTTCCTTTCTTCCCTGGTGACCATTGGTTCCGGCGGGTCGATTGGCCGGGAGGGGGGGATTACGCAACTGTCGGCGACGTTTGCCTCCAAATGGGGGCAATTGATGAAGTGGCATCCGTATCGGCTGCGGCTGCTGGTGGGCTGTGGAGCCGCCTCGGGGATTGCGGCGGCTTACAACGCCCCGATCTCCGGGGCGGTGTTTGCGGCGCTGATTGTGATGGGGAACTTCTCGATGAGCCTGTTTGCGCCGCTGGTCTGCGCGTCGGTGGTGGCAACTATGGAGTCGCGCAGCTTCTTCGGCATCGAGCCTTGGTACAGTGTGCCGCCCTACGTATTGACGAGCGTGACGCAGTTGCCCTGGTTTGTGTGCCTGGGGCTTGTGGTGGGCGTTTTGGGGGCGGTGTTTATGAAGCTGCTGAACGCGGCCAGTGCCGGTTTCCGGAGGCTGCCGGTGCCGATTTTCCTGCGCTTGGCGCTGGGCGGGTTGCTGGTGGGGCTGATCGCCGTGCGTTTTCCGGAAGTGTGGGGTAATGGGTATGTGGCGGCCAACCGGATTTTGCATGGCGAGTATGGCGCGCCGACGTTCACGGCCAGAGATATTGCGGACTTGGAATCGCTGGCGGGCAGATTGAAGCAGCCGGCTCGCGAGGATGGCGTTTCCACCTACCTGGGAGCGCTGCTCGCCCCGGAGACGGTGGTGCTGCTGGGCGATTACCAGGGCGGTGAAAACCGGCGGCTGGCCAGGGCGTTGACGGCTGATTTAAATCGCATCGTTCGGAGCGGGGCGCTCTACGAGACGCAGCGATTTGCCGGCGTGAGATTATCGGAGGAAACCCGGCGCATGCTCGAACGCGATGCCCACGGGGTGGACTTGGCGCGGCTCAACTGCCGGTTGCTGCTGGAGGCATATCCGCATGAGATGGCATCCGCGCATTGGCGGGAGGCGGCGGCCACCGGGCTGCTGGTATTGGCGGCGCTCGTGCTGGCCAAACTGGTGGCGACCCTGGCGACGGTGGGCTCGGGCGCCGTGGGGGGGGTATTCACGCCCACCCTGTTTCTCGGGGCGGGGGCGGGGGCGACATTTGCGCTGGCGCTGCAGCAATTAGGGGCGGGGGAGGACTTCCCGGTGGCGGCCTTTGCCGTGGTGGGGATGGGGAGCATGTTGTCGGCCACCACGCGCTCGCCGTTATTGGCGATGATCATGGTGTTTGAGATTTCACTGGATTACTCGCTCATGCCGGCCTTGATGCTGGCCTGCGTCCTGTCCATGCTCGTGGCCCGCCGGCTCCATCCGGAAACCATTTACACCGAGCCGCTGCGCCACAAGGGTTTGCGCGTGCCGCAGGAACCCAGCGCCTCGGAAGCCGTCGCGGAACGCAGCGTCGGGGATTTGATGCGGGCGCCGGTGCCGCCGGTGCGGGAAACGACGACGCTGCAGGAAATCGCCGCGCGGTTTTTGACCAGCGCCAACAATTTTCTGCCGGTCGTGGACGCCAAGGGGCAATTGGTCGGCCTGGTGGCGCTGCAGGATTTAAAGGAATACCTGGGGTCACAGGAAGAATTGCGCGGGATTATTGCTTACGATTTTATGCGGCCGCCGCCGGCTTGCGTGACGCCCAATCAGCGCCTGGCGGATGTTTTGTCCGTGGTGCTGGCGAGCGAACAGCGCAACATCCCGGTGGTGAACACGCTGAAGGAGAATCGTTTAGTCGGGGCTTTGCCGCGGGCCCAGGTATTGCGCTTGTTTTCGGAGGCCATCGCCGCAAGCAGCAAGGCCGAAGCCTGACGCGCAGAAAGGGCGTGTGGGCGCGCAACGGGCGAAGCTGCGCTTTGCGGTCATCCCCCCTACCAGAGGCAAAGGTAACTCAAAAGGGGCAACGCTGCCGCCGCGGCCCAGATGCCGATTACCGCTAAGGATGGGGACAGCCCCCGGCGAACCAGGCGGTGGGACAGATGGTTGGTATCGCCCTGGTAGAACGGCAGGCCGCTGCGCCAGCGCAGCAGCACCACCCAGACCAGGTCAGCCAGTGGAATGGCGAGGACCAGCAAGGGGGTCAGAACCGCCCACCGCCGCGGCTGCTGCTCCGTGTAAAAGTGCGGCAGAATGGCCAGCACCGCCAGCAAGAACCCGACGAGATGGCTGCCGGCGTCACCGAGAAAGGCCCGGGCCCGGGGAAAGTTGTAGGGCAAAAAGCCGAGCAGGGCGCCGAAGGTCAGAAAGGCAATCAGGCCCACCAGATACTGGTTGTCCGCGGCGGCAATTATTGCGAGGTGCCAGGCGCCGATGGCGCCGATTCCCGCGCACAGGCCGTTCATGTTATCCATGAAGTTGAAGGCATTGACCACCGTGAGAATCCACAGGATGGTGATGCCATAGCTGAAGAGGACGTTGGGGACGAACAGGGTGATGCGCGTGCCGCTGGCCGCGACTAGCGCTGCCACGAGCAATTGCCCGGCAAACTTGGCCCGCGGGCGCAACTCATGCCGGTCGTCCAGCCATCCCACTAGCAGCATGCCCAGGGCCCCGCAGACGATGCCGGCTAACTCCGCAACCCGGCGGCCCAGGCCATACCGCAGTAAAAAGGCCGCGTCCGGGTCCAGCAGAGCCAGGCTGCCTGCGTTGGCCGAGCCGGAACCGGCAGCCGGGGGGAGGGTGTTCGCCGCACCGCCAGCCTTGTGGCACCAAAGCACCCCGCATGCCAGCAGCAAAGGGACGAGCAGCCCGGTCATAATGGCCAACCCGCCGGCGAGCGGGATTGGTTGGTCATGAATCTTGCGATGGCCGGGTTCATCCACCAGCCCGATACGCAGACACCAGCGTCGCCAAAGCGGCAATCCAACCGCTACGGTGACACCGGCACTTACGCCAGCCCAAAGGTAAACATTAAAGGGAAATATCATGCCGGTTGGCCGCTCAGCCGCCGGTAAAGTTGATACAGGCGGTCCACCATGCGCTCTACACCAAAGCGCTCGCGCACAAACTGCTGGCCATGCCGGCCCAGGCGCTCGCGCAGCGCGCGGTCTTGCGCTAATTGAAGCAGGCGTTTGCGCAAGCCGGCCAGGTCTCCGGGCTGCAACAAGAATCCGGTTTCATTCTCCATGCAAACCTCCCGGGCCCCGTCGGAATCGTAAGCGACGACGGGGCGGGCTCCGGCCAGGGCCTGCGCCAGGGCGCGAGGCAGTCCCTCCCGCAAAGACAGATGCGCAACCAAATCCATGATCCCCACCAGGGCGGGAACAGCATCCGGCGGAACAAGCCCTCGAAACACCACATGTTTCTCCAGCCCGAGCGCGCGCACTCGTTTCTCAAAGCGCCCGCGCCAGGGGCCATCGCCCACGAACAGGAACCGGATTTGCGGGCAATGGCGCACCAGTTCGGGGGCCACGGTCAGCAAATCATCGTGGCCTTTGAGCTTAAAGAGCCGCGCTATCTTGCCAATGACGATATCATCCGGAGCCAGGCCGAGGCGGGCGCGAAGTTGAAGGTCGTTGGCGGCCGCCAGGAATGGAGCGAGCGCAAAGCCGCTAAGGATGGTTGTGTACTGATCCGGATGCCCAATGCCCGCCGCCAGATATTGCTGCTTCATGGCCTCGGCCACGACGACAAAATGAGTGGTGACGCGGGCGGCATGACGTTCGGCCGCCTTGAAGATCGAATTGGCCAGCCACCCTTGAAAGGAACCAAAGGATGGGCCGTGAATGGTGTGAACCACAATTGGGACACCAGCCCGGGCGGCAGCCAATCGTCCCAATACCCCCGCCTTGCTGCTATGAGTATGCACGATCTGGGGGGCTTGCACTCGAAACAGCCGCACGAGCTCCCGCCAAGCCATCCAGTCTTTCCAGGGGTGGAGGGGCCGAACCAACGGCGGCACAATCGTCAGCGGGAGAGAGTTGTTAGCCAGGACACTGTCCAGCGAACCTTCCGTACCGGTCGTTGGTCCCGTAATCAGTTGGACGTCCATTCCCGGTTTCGCGCGCAGGCCCAGCACCGAGGAAACCGTGTTTTCCTGGGCGCCGCCGATGATTAATCGCGTGATGACGTGTAGAATCCGCATCCGGGGCGGTTAGCGCGCGCCGGGTTTCAGTTCCATCAGGCGAGCGATAACACTTTTGGCTTCCACGGTATTGGTGGGGGCGTTGGCCAGGTAGAGCTCGTAGTTTCTAATCGCAGCGTTGGTATCCCGTTTGCGCCAGGCGATTTCGCCCAGGCCATAGGAAATCTGGGAAGCGGTCGGAAACACTTTCTGCAGGCGTTCGTAATCGTCTTTAGATTCAGCCAGCTTATTGGCGCGCAGGTAGGCAATGGCGCGATTTAACAGCGCCGAATGATTGTTGGTTTCAATGGTCAGCACCTGCGTGAGCGCCGGAATCGCTTTTTCAAAAGCGCCAACCTGAATACAGGCGTAGCCCTGATTGATGAGCGCGGTCACGTTCGTGGGGGCAAGGATTAGCTCCTGCTCGATGATGCTGAGCGCATTAGAGAAACGTCCGTATTTAAGATAAACTTGCGTCGCCGTGGCCAGAAGGTCCATGTCGTTGGGATATTGGCGCAAGGAAGCCTGGACGACCGCATCCGCTCCGGCGGGATCGTCCTTCCCCAGATGCGCGGAGGTTTCGACAAAAAGCAATTCGGTCCGATTGGTGACAGCGGCTGCCGCCAGATCGGGTTGCGCGTGAATCTCATCAATGATCCGGAGCGCCTCCGCCGGCATCAGGCTAACGACATATAACTGCCCCAACCAGATGCGCGCGTCGAGATTGCTGGGGGCCAGCGACTTGACGCGGTCAAATTGCGCGGCTGCCTGACGGTACTGGCTGTTACGCACGAACACCCGGCCCTGCTCGAAGCAGAAATTTGGCTCATCAAACGGGCCATTTTCTCCAATAACCTGATCCCAGTTGCGGTATTTGCCAAATTCATCCTCGATGGACTTGGAAACTTGGACGGAAGCGCTGCGCCCGACTCGCTGGTTCCGATTGCACTCAAGGTTGATCTGCGCCACGATGTTATCCGGATTCAATTCCAGTGCGCGTTCGAAATGCGCGGCGGCATTGGTCAGGCGACCGGTCTTTTGAATTTCTACCCCCCAGTAATTCAGCGCGCGGGAGTAGAACTTCGCCACGGTTGTGGCATCCTGATTGAGTTCCTGAACCAGATGCGCGCGCTTTGCCAATTTCTCCAGCAAGCCAGGTTTGGGAAGGGGGTCGGTTTGCGCCACCGAGGTTAACAGGGGAGGAATCGCTTCCGCGTTTATTTTTGCCCAGAAGGACTCGTTTTCAGCAACCAGCTTTGCGTCAACCGGCGGCGCAAAGAGATAGTTCGTGGAATAAGGCTTAAGCTCGTAAATCAATCCGTGAGGTTCCAGGTGAAAGAACTCAAAGTAATATCCAAAGCTGGGATGCAGATAATAGAGGCTGTTTGTCTGAGCCAAACGGGAAACCAACTGAGCCAGCATTAACGGTTCGGCGAGTTGCGCTACTTCCCGGGGAGGATTGCTTTCCCAGGCTTGCGGATATTTCCGATGCAGAAACCGGTGATACTCCGGCCACTGGAGCGCCGCCGTTTCTAAAAACATATGACGATTACTTTGGCCCTTCCTGGCGGCGTAGGCTTGCAACAGATATGCCCGACGCGGGTCGTCGGTCAGCATGAAAGAGTGTTGGGCGGGGAGCCCTAATGCCAGCGCTTCCGCGTAGCGTTTAAGTGCCGGACCATTCGTTGTGCGTATCTGAGTCCAGTTTCTACAAATCAGGGCCAGCGGCGTCAGCACAAGCAGGAGCCAAATGAAAACGGTGATGGCGTTGTTGAGCAGGCGCAAGTGGGACGACTGTCGGCGGGGACGATCGGCGGAACCACCGAATAAAAGCAGGAAATAGCCACTGCAATAACCGATGCAGAGCGCGCCCAGGTAATAGAAAGTGAGGAAGGGAGCGCCAAAGCCCCGGTTGCGCGGACTAAAGGGCGGGTCGAACGCCACCCAGATGCAGGCCAGGAGAAACAGGCCATGCACCACATGGAACATAAAAGTGGCCAGCCAGACTCCCAACCGGCTGCTGTCGCCAAAATACGACGCCCAGCGAATCGAGATAATAAAAAGGGGCACCAACGAAGTCAGCGCCAGCAAAGCGACCACCTGCCGGCCATACTTGTAATATAGCATCAGGATGCTTCTTTGCGCGCCCAGGTTCGCCTTCAGGGCGGGCCAAAATCCGACCGCGCCGGAATCTCCGACTACTTGCAGAAGGGGCAGCAGCAGATAGAGTAACAAGCCCGCCAGGCCGCACAAAGACATGCGGCCGAGAAAACGCATATTAAAGAAGCCCAGCCCTTTTAACCAGACCAGCGCCATCAAAAAGACCGGGAGAAAGCCGATCATAGCCCAGTTCCCGGTCATCCCCAGTCCGAAAGCGAAAGCGGCGCGCATCAGCCAGGAATCACGGTCATCCAGGCGGAACTCCAACAGGCAACGAATTACGTAGGCAAATACCAGCAAGTCGAGCATCTCGCAGCCAGTGCCCCAAGGCATGGCAGGAGGCAGAGGCTGGGAAGATGCGGTTGTGGCGTGCTCCCAGAAAGTCAGTTGCAGCCCGCAGACCAGCACCGCCAGCACTGGTGGCAGCCAGGCCGCAGGGATGGAAAGGTAAGGAGATTTATCTTTCTGTTTCTGGCGCTGCTCATGGGTGCGGTCATGCGGCAGCAAGACTACCGAGCGGGCCAGCAGGGCAAGCGTTAGGGCCGCGCAAACGGCCGCAAAAAAATTGAGGGCGAGGGGAATGGCGTGCGAGGGCAGCCAGCGAAACGGGTAGGTGACCAGCCAGAAAAGCGGGCCGTGTAGTTCCGGCTGCCACGTCCAGCCGCAAAGCCTGGCCACTTGCGGAAGGCTGCCCAGGGATATCCAATGATTGAGCGTCGCCAGGTAGAGGGCCAAAGCCCCCGCGGCAACCAGCCAGGGCAGAAATGTCCGGATAAAACTCTTCTCCGGATTGACTTCAGGTTCCGATGTCATGCGGCAAGCCAAAGTTGCATCTATGGCCCCCGAGTTGGCAAGCTTAGTTTCATCCTCGTGCTGCGCGGGGACGCTTGATGATATTTATCTTTGAGCCAGGGGGCGGTAGCGCCAGTTTCCTTCCGGCGCGCTTCCCGGCAATCAGGGGCTGCCCGTCGCGGCCTTGCAGCGTAAATCCCCCACACATTCCACATGTTGGGTATGGGGGAACATATCCAACGGGCGCACCTGGGCCAATTCAAAGGCTCCCTGGGCGCACAGAATGTTCAGATCACGAGCCATCGTCGCCGGGTGGCAGGAAATGTAAATGATCTGCGCCGGTTGCACCCGGCGCAGCATTTGCAATGTTTCCGGCTGACAACCCTTGCGCGGCGGGTCAAGCAGCACGGTGGTGGCCGGTGCGGGAAAACGCGATAATATTGCTGGCAACTGTTCTTCAGCAGTTCCCGCGATAAATTCGCCGTTGGTGCGGGCGCGGGCGGCGGCATTTCGGCGCGCCGCCTGAATGGCCATGTGGTCCAACTCCACCCCGACAAACGATTCGGCCAGCGGTGCGAGTTCCACACTGAAGAACCCAACCCCGCAGTAAATATCCAACAGGTGTTTTGTTTGAGCCTGCCGCAGAGCGTCGCGCGCTACTTCGACCAGCTTGGGCAGCAGGAAGGAATTGTTCTGGAAAAAGGAATCGGGAGGCACTTCCCAGCCCGGCGGCGAACTGCGCAAAACAACCTTGAGCCCCCCTTTCGGCGGGGGGTGCGCCCGGACGTACTTGAGCTGCTCGTTAAGGGCTGGCTCTGCCAATCGGCATTCTTCCACGTCCACCACCAGCCGGCTGTCCGCCCGGATAAAGCCGATATTCAGACCTTGCTTGAATTTGTCCCATTGGCTGCGAACCATGATGCGATTCCGATACCCGTAGGGCTGCGGGCAGGGAATAACCGGCGCGACGAGTCTGCGGTCAAAGTGGCCCAGGCGCTCAAACAAATCCCCGATTTGTTTATGCTTAAGCCGAAGCTGGGCGGAGTAAGCCAGGTGCTGATACTGGCAGCCGCCGCACGCGCCGAAGTATCGGCAGCCAGGCTCGACCCGTTCCGGGGAAGGTTCCAGCACCCGCAGCAGCCGGGCCCGGGCATAGCGCTTCTTCAACTCCGTTATTTCCGCTTCCACCAGTTCGCCCACGGCTACGAAGGGGACGAAAACCACGAAATCTTCCCAGCGCGCCACACCTTCGCCCCCGAAGGCCAGATCGCTGATCCGCAAGCTCAGCTTGTTGCCCAGCGCCAAATTCACGCTTCCGAACGGGGCCGGACTACCTTTCGGACTTCAGAATCCGGTAATGGCCATTCTCATTCTGCTCGATCAGGCGCCGGTTAGTCAGGGAAACCAGCGGCGCGTCTGCCCATTGGGGATTCTCCTCAAAAACCGTCCGTTTAAGGGCTTTCCGGGCAATCTCTTTCCGAGCGACAAAGCAGTCCGGAGTGCCGCGCAGAAATTCCATGATGGCTGTTTCTTCGTAGGTCATGCTCCGCTGGAAAGCGCTCCTTCGGGCGCAGCCTTTTGCGAGAAAGCCAGATGGTCATTCTCTGCCGTGACAATGATCGGTTCGCCTTCCTGAAACGCGCCGCGGAGGATTTCCTCGGCCAGCGGGTCTTCGAGGCTGCGCTCGACGGCGCGGCGCATCGGGCGTGCGCCATACAGCGGATCGTAGCCCTTGCTGACAAGGAATTCCCGGGCCTTGTCATCCAGTTGCAGCATAATGTTCTTGGCCTTAAGCCGCTGCATCACCTTCGTGATTTCCAAATCGAGGATTTGCACCAAATCCGGCTTCGTCAGCGCACGGAAGACAATGATGTCATCCAACCGGTTCAGGAATTCGGGGCGGAAGGTTTTCTTAGCCTCATCCAAAATCTTCTCCCGCATCTTTTCATAGCTGCTCTCGTCAGTGATCGGGGAAAAGCCGAGCGTGGACTGCTTGCGAATGGTGTCCGAGCCCACGTTCGAGGTCATCAGGATGATGGTATTGCGGAAATTGACAACGCGCCCGACATTGTCCGTCAACTTGCCTTCTTCCAGGATCTGCAGCAGCATGTTCCACACGTCGGGATGCGCCTTCTCGATCTCATCGAAAAGCACGACCGAGTAAGGTTTGCGGCGCACTTGTTCGGTAAGCTGGCCGCCCTCCTCGTAGCCCACATAGCCCGGGGGCGAACCAATCAATCGGGAGACGTTGAATTTCTCCATGTATTCGCTCATATCGAGCTGAATAAGCGCCTTGGTATCGCCAAACAACTGTTCGGCCAGGGTTTTGGCGAGCAACGTCTTGCCCACGCCAGTCGGCCCCAGCAACGCAAAGGTGCCGATTGGCCGCCGCGGGTCTTTGAGATCCGCGCGGGAGCGCCGCAGCGCCTTGCAAAGGGCCGAAACGGCCTCGCGCTGGCCGATAACGACCTTGTCCATTTCAGCTTCGACCTGGAGCAGGCGCTGCATTTCGCCCTGCTCCATTCGCTGCAGCGGAATGCCGGTCCACTTGGAAACCACCTGCAGGATGTCTTCCTCGTCCACCTTGACGCGCTTTTCTTCCCGCGTGGTGCGCCATTCATTCAACAGCGCTTCCAGCTTTTCTTTCGCCTGCTTTTCTTTGTCGCGCATGGAAGCGGCGCCTTCGAAGTCCTGATCTTTGATCGCCTTTTCCTTCCGGGCCTTGATTTCTTCGATTTCCGCCTCGAGGCTCTTGACTTCCGGCGGCCGGGTCATGGTGCCAATTCGGGCGCGGGCCCCGGCTTCATCCATGACATCAATGGCTTTGTCGGGCAGAAAGCGGTCGGTGATATAGCGATCCGAGAGCTTGACCGAGGCTTCAATCGCCTTGTCCGTGAACTCGGCCTTGTGGTGTTCTTCGTACTTCGGGCGCAAGCCTTTCAGAATCAAAACCGCTTCCGCGACGGACGGCGCTTCCACCTTGACCGCCTGAAAGCGCCGTTCCAACGCCGCATCTTTTTCGATGTATTTGCGATACTCGTTAAGAGTGGTGGCGCCAATGCACTGCAACTCCCCGCGGCTGAGGGCCGGCTTGATGATATTCGAGGCATCCATGGTGCCCTCGGCGGAGCCCGCCCCCACGATGGTATGCAGCTCGTCAATGAAAAGGATGATGTTTCGGGAGCGGCGAATCTCGTCCATCACGGCTTTGATGCGCTCTTCAAATTGCCCGCGGTATTTGGTGCCGGCGACCATCAACGCCAGGTCCAGCGTAATAAGGCGCCGGTCGCGGAGCAGTTCGGGCACGTTGCCCGCCGCAATCTCCTGCGCCAGGCCCTCGACGATGGCGGTCTTGCCAACGCCCGCCTCACCCAGGAGCACCGGGTTATTCTTCGTGCGGCGGCAGAGGATTTGAATCACGCGCTCGATTTCGCTCTTCCGGCCGATGACCGGGTCCATTTCCCCCTTGCGGGCGATCTCCGTCAAATCGCGGCCGAAAGCCTTCAGCGCGGGCGTCTTGACCTCGCCTTTCTTCTCGGCGGCGGCCTTCCCGGGGATCGCTTCGCCCGGGATCGGCTCATCCGCCGCCGCGAAGTTGGGATCCAGCTCCTTCAGGACTTCCTTGCGGGTCAGCTCGATATCCACGTCCAGGTTTTTGAGCACGCGCGCCGCGACCCCATCGCCTTCGCGGAGCAGGCCCAGCAGAATATGCTCGGTGCCCACGTAAGTATGGTTCAGGGCCTTGGCCTCCTTCTGGGCGAGCGCGAGCACCTTCTTCACGCGGGGGGTGTAGGGGATGCTCCCCATCATCTTTTGATCGGGGCCCGTGCCAACCTGCTTTTCCACTTCCAGGCGCACCGTGTCCAGATCGAGCCCCAGTTTCTGCAGCACGTTGACGGCCACCCCCTGGCCCAGCTTGATTAGCCCCAGCAGCAGGTGCTCGGTGCCGATGACATTATGGTTGAAGCGGTCGGCTTCCTTGCGCGCCAGCGCCAGCACTTGCTGGGCGCGCGGCGTAAAATTACTCATGGCTTCCTGTTCGCTCATATATCAAAGTGCCGTTAATCGGCGGGTTTGTCCAATCCGCCTTCCGCCGCCGCGGGCGGCGGGATGACCGGGCGGCTGATCAGCCGCAGGCGCTCCCGCAGCATATCGGCGCGGAGCAGGTCCCGCTCCTCGGTGGAAAGCTTTTCGGAGTGTTGCTTTTGCAAGTGGGCCGGCTGGGTTAAAATAAACAATTCATCCACCAGCGCGCGGTCCAGCTCGGGGAACAACCCCGCGTCGGACCCCAGGCGCATCAGGGACAACAGGTTCATCGTTTCCTTGGAAGAGATGCTGTGGGCATTGGCAAGGATGCCGTAGGCGCGCCCGACATGGTTGTAAACCAGCTTGGGCTTCCGCTCCAGGAGGCTGGCGCGGGCATTTTCCTCGTGCTCGATGAGCTGGTTGAGGACCTTTTCCAGCCGTTGAATGATGGCTGCCTCCGACTCGCCCAGGGTCATCTGGTTGGACACCTGGAAGATATTACCCGACGCTTCGGTGCCCTCGCCATAAAGGCCCCGCACCGTCAGGCCAAGCTTGCTGACGGATTGGATGATGGGATTGATTTGTTCCGCCAGCACCAGCCCCGGCAAGTGCAGCATTGCGCTCACGCGGATGCCCGTGCCCAGGTTCGTCGGGCAGGCGGTCAGGTAGCCCAGTTCCGGGCTGAAAGCGTAATCGAGCTTCTTTTCCAACGCGGAATCGGCCCCGTTAATAATGGCCCAGGCCTGGTGCAACTGGAGCCCGGGACTCAGGGCCTGCATGCGCACGTGGTCTTCCTCGTTGATCATGAAACTCAGCGTTTCCGGGCGGTTCAAGACCAGCCCGCTGCCGGCGTTCCGGGCCGCGTGTTCACGGCTGATGAGGTGGCGCTCCACCAGGATTTGCTTATCCAGGGCGGACAAGCGATCCATGGTCCCGAAGAAGGCATCGGCCATTTCCGGCAGCGCGGCGATCGCGGGCTGAATGAGCTCCAGCACGCGCAGCCGTTCCGCCTTCTTGGCCCAGCCCGGAAAAGCGGCCTTGCGGATATTGCGCGCCAGGCGAACCCGGCTGGACATGACAATCCGGTCGTGCGGGCCGCGGCGCCGCGCGGTTTCCGCCGGGGGAATCAAAAAGGCGTCGAGATTCATACCGGCCGCTCCGCGGCGTGCTGGCTCAACCGGGCCGTGACTTGCTTGATTTCATCCCGCAGGACGGCCGCCTCCTCGAAGTTCTCCAATTCGATGGCCTTGGCCAGCTTTTGCTGGAGTTGTTTAAGTTCCGCCGCCAGGTTGTGCCCCTGGCGCTGCGTTTCCGGGACTTTGCCGACGTGCCGCGTGCCTTTATGCATCGTCTGGAGCACCGCTTTCAACGGTTCCGCAAAAGTCTCATAACATTCCGGGCAGCCCAGGCGGCCGGCCTTCCGGAAATCTGATTGCGTGAAACCGCAGACCGGGCACCGCAGCCCCTTTTCGCCGCCGGCCTGCTCGATTTCCTGCGTCGCCCCCAGCCCCAGCAGTTTATCCGCAAAACTGAACCCCGTGGGGTCGTCCATCCCCTTGGCCTTGGCGCATTCTTCGCACAGATTCACCTTCTGCATCTTGTCCCCGGCGATATTGGTCAGAAAGACGGTCGCTTCCTTTTTCTGGCAAATGCTGCACAACATACACTCTTCAATCGTAAATTGGCTCGCCGGAAACCTTTGTCAAGGCGCGATACTGCGCCATCAGGCCCCGGGTCACCCGTCCCGGCTTGCCGTTGCCAATCACCCGCCCATCTATTTTGACGACGGGCACCAGCTCGGCCGCGGTCCCGGTCAGAAAACATTCGTCGGCATTGAACAAATCATAGCGCGTCAGGTTGGATTCAATCGCCTTCCGCCCCGTTTCCGCGGCCAGTTCCATGACCACCTGGCGCGTGATGCCGTAGAGGGCGCCCGCCGAGAGCGGCGGCGTCAGCAACCGCCCATCCTTGACGATGAACAGGTTGTCCCCGGTGCATTCCGCCACGAACCCCTCGGCGTTCAACATGATCGCCTCCTCGCAGCCGCCGTTGTTCGCCTCGATTTTAGCGAGAACATTGTTGAGATAGTTCAGGGACTTGATGGCCGGGTTCAAGGCGCTGTGCAGATTGCGCGTCGTCGGCACCGTGATGATTTCCATCCCGCGCTCGTAAAACGCCGCCGGGTAGAGGGTGATCTTCCCCGCAATAATGATGACCGAGGGGCGCTTGCACCGGTTGGGGTTAAGCCCCAGCGTGCCAATGCCGCGGGTCACGACCAGGCGGATGTACGCATCGCGCAGCCGGTTCTGTCGGCAAGTGGCAATGATCGCGGCGGTCAGTTCCCGCGACGTCAGCGGAAGCCGAAGCAGGATTGACCGGGCCGAGCAATGCAGCCGGTCAATATGCTCCTTGAGCTTAAAGATTCGGCCTTGGTACGCGCGGATTCCCTCGAACAGTCCGTCCCCGTACAGCAGGCCGTGATCGAACACCGAGATTTTGGCGTCCCGCTCGTTATAAAACTTGCCGTCTATGTAAATCTTCATTTCACAAATTCAAGTTATGCTACGCAATGGCGGCTGCGATAGCAACTCAGGACTCAGGACTCGCCAATGCTTCGGACCTCCGGGCGGGGCCGGTTCCCGGCAATCGCGCCGGCCCGCGTGGCGCCGCTCCACGCCCGGGGCCTGGGCCGGAGGGCAGGGGGGCCTGAATCCCAATTCCATCCGCCCGGGTGGCCGCGGGCGGGGGGCGAATTCACATCGCGTTTCCGCCGGGTTTCGCGTATTGTGCCGGAGATGCGCCTGGGCATATTGACTTTGGCCTCCAACTTGTTTCTCTCGCCGCTGGCGGGCTACACCAACCTGCCGTTCCGGCTCACCGTGCGCGAGTTGGGCGGCCTGGGCCTGGCGACCACCGACCTGGTCAACGCCCGTTCGCTGCTGGAAAAGAGGGCCAAGGCCCTCAAGTTGATTGAGACTTCCCCGGCGGACCGCCCCCTGGCCGTGCAACTGTTTGGCTCCGTCCCGGAGGAAATGCGCGATGCGGCGGCCTGCCTGGAATCGCTCGGCGTGGCCTCCGTGGACGTCAATATGGGCTGCCCGGCGCGCAAGGTCTGCCGGGTTGGCGGAGGCTCGACCATGATGACCGAGCTGGCCCGGACGGCCCGGCTGGTCAAAGGCATGGTGGACGCCGTCAGGATTCCCGTCACCGCCAAGATGCGGCTGGGCTGGGACGAGGAAAACCTTACGGCCCCGGAACTGGCGCGCGCGCTTGAGGAGGCCGGGGTCGCGGGCGTTTTCGTGCATGGCCGCACGCGCGCGCAAGGCTTCCGCGGCCAGGTCAACCTCGCGGGCATTCGCGCCGTGGCGCAGGCGGTGAAAAAGATTCCCGTCATCGGCAATGGCGACGTCACCACCCCGGAAGCCGCCCAAACGATGCTTAACCAAACCGGTTGCGCCGGGGTCGGCATTGGCCGCGGCGCCTTCTACAATCCGTGGATCTTCCAGCATACGCGGCACTATCTGCAGACCGGCCAGCTTCTGCCCGAACCCTCCTTCGAGGAGCGCGTGCGGGTGATGTGCCGGCATCTGGATCGGATGATCGAGGTCTTTGGCGAAGCCCACGGCTGCCGGATGTTCCGCAAAATTGCGCCGTGGCACGCCCGGCGGTTTGGCCCGGCAAAAGAGTTTACCCATCGCGTGGTGCGCGTTTCCAGCCGCGCCGAATTTCTCGAAATCCTCGAACGCTACCGCATCTGGCGCCGGCAGTTCCTCGATTCGGACGGCGAGTTGCTGCCGCGCTTCCGCCCGCCGCCCCTGGTGGCGTCGTTCCTGCGCTCACCCGATCCCGCCCAGGACGGCCAGTTCCCCACGCCCAAAGGGCCGGTCGAAATGTGGTAGCGAGGCAGACCTGGCGGCGGCCCGCGCGACTGGCCGGTCCGCCGGGAGGCCCGTGGCGCGGCAGGCACGCTCCAGTTTAACCGGGGCGATTCAGTGGAAAAGCCAATCCATGCGTCCCCGCGCCACTGGAGTTCGATAGGGACTTGGACGCCCGATCCGCAGCTACAATAAACCCTGTAATTGGCGCATTTAACGGTCAGGTCATTGAGCTCCCAATGCCTTTCCACTGTAAAATCAATGGTTTAGCCATTCAGGAGAGAACAATAGGGAGATAAAGTCTAAATCGCCCCGGTTTAGGCATCCCTTGGACATACCTTGCAAATACGCCGTGTACAAGGGGTGTACAACGGATGCTCACCGGGAGTCCATCAGATTTTAGCTGGTACACCCGATGGTCATCCCTTGTACACCCCTTGTACACGGCCTATTGGCAGGGTAAATCCGGGGGACGTTCATGGTGCGCTGAAGCCGGGATAATTCAGGTTTTGGCCCTATTTTGCCCCTCTTTATGCCTAAATCCTTGATTTTACCGGCGAAAGGCTTCGGATTCGGCAGCTATGCCCTTGAATTCGTTAAACAAGAGGTTCTCCAGAGCTACGGTTTGGATGCTCAGACCAACCCAGGCTTCAATGAAACGAGTAAGGGCGATTGAATCGTCCAATGGAGTCGTTTCGAGTTAGCGTGGCCTTTTCTTGCCTAAAGATGTCGAGGAAACGGCAGGGCTACCATGAGGCGGTTTTGGCCTCACGCCATCCCGGCCATCTCCTTTAGATTTCCTATCTATTCTAATTCTCCGGCGTGCCTAACCTGCTGATTTTACGGGCGAAATAGATTGTTGAGGCGACGATCCCGATTGCCATACCCGCCCAAACCCCGAAAGAAAGCTGTGTGTGGGAATCTGGCGAATGATTTTGCAGGCCGCGGCTCGCGGTATTTTGCCGCCTGGTTGCAGGATACGGAAGCCCTCCAAGGCGGCCTCAGTATCGGCGGTTCCGTCGCGCAGGCGCGGGCGGCGAATTGGCACTTTGCGCCCATGAAAAACAGCGTTGTGGCCGCTTTAGTGGGGCTGCCCAGGGCCGGGATGCTCCTCTCCGACGCGCCGCCGCGCCCAATGCGGGCTTGCCAGGGGTAAAGGTTTCCGGTTAAGTGAGCGTTAATGGCCAAAGTTCTCTTGGTGGATGATGACTTGACCACGCTGCAGGTGGTCAGCGAGTTGCTCCGACAGGAAGGGCACGAGGTATTCCCTTTTTCCAACGGAAACGCCGCCATTGCGGGGCTGACGGCGCATGCGCCGGACCTGGTCATCACCGACCTTTACTTTGACAAAACGCGGGCGCAAGGGCTGGAGGTGGTGGAGAAAGCGCGCGCCTTGTCGCCGCCGGCGGAAGTGATTGTCATTACCGGGTTCGGGACGATCGAGACGGCGCTGCGGGCGACGAAGCTGGGGGCCTACGACTACCTGGAGAAGCCGTTCAAAGTGGAGGAACTCAAGCTGTGCGTGCAGCGCACACTTTCCTACAGCGCCGCCCGAAACGAGACCGTTCACCTCCGGCGGCAGCTCAAGAAGAAATACGGGTTCGATCAAATCGTGGGCAGCGCGCCGAAGATGGTGGAAGTGTTCAAGATGATCGAGCGGGTGGCCAATACCGACAGCACGATTTTGGTGCTGGGGGAGAGCGGCACGGGCAAGGAGCTGGTGGCCCGGGCGCTGCATTACAACAGCCGGCGGCAGTTTGCCCCGTTTGTGCCGGTCAACTGCAGCGCGCTGCCGGAAAACTTGCTCGAATCCGAGCTTTTTGGCCACTGCCGCGGGGCGTTCACCGGGGCGATCGGGGACAAGAAAGGGCTGTTCGAGGAAGCGGACGGAGGCACGATTTTCCTGGATGAAGTGGGTTCCATGTCGGCAATGCTCCAAAGCCGGTTGCTGCGGGTCTTGCAGGAGCGCGAAGTCCGGCGGGTGGGGGAAAACCGGCCGATTTATGTCAATGTCCGCGTGGTGGCCGCCTCCAACGAACCGCTTGAGAAGCGGATCAAGGAAGGCTCCTTCCGCGAAGACCTTTATTATCGGCTCAACGTCATTGCCATCCCGCTGCCCAGCTTGCGCGAGCGGCGCGAGGATATCCCGCTGCTGACGGCGCATTTCCTCAAAGGTAAAATGGCGCCCGCCGCCAGCCAGCCGCTGCGGATAACCCGACAGGCGATGGAGATCCTGCGCCGGTACGACTGGCCGGGAAATGTGCGGGAGCTGGAGAACGCCCTCGAACGGGCCGCGGTGCTGTGCGAGGGAGGCCTTATTCAGGCCGCCGACCTGCCGCCGCACCTGCTGGCCGCCGTCCAGGATGCTGACCTGATGCCCGAGACCCAAACGGCGCCGCCTTTGCCGGCGGTGCCGGATTCAGCGGTGTATCCCCTTCATCCCCCCGGGGCGCCGGAAACGGCGTCAGCCGCCGCCGCTCCCGGGGCGGACGCGCCGATTATCCCGATGAAAGCCTACTTGCAGCAGCAGGAACTGGCCTACCTGAACCGCGCGATCCAGCAATGCGGCGGCAATAAGGAACAGGCGGCCCTCCAGCTTGGGATAAGCGTCGCCACGCTGTATCGGAGGTTGAATGCCGAGGAAAAGGAGCCATAGAGGTGGAAATGGAGCCGCCTTTTTTGCTTTTAATCCCGGGAAAGCCGTCTAGTATTCGAGGCGGTTGCAGTAGCCGCGCCTGGCGGTGGTCAATGCAATTCATGGACGAAGTGACTTATGCCATTAACACATACTAAAGAACTGTTTGCCCGGGCTTTGAAAGGCAAATACGCGCTGGGCGCGTTTAACGTGAATAACATGGAACTGCTCCAGGCGATTGTCGAAGCCTGCGAGGAGGAAAAGGCGCCCGTCATGCTCCAGATTTCCAAGGGCGCGCGCGAATACGCCAACCCCGTCTATCTTAAGAAGCTCATCGAAGCCGCCATCAGCCTGTCCAATATCCCGGTGGCGGTTCACCTTGACCATGGCGACTCCTTTGAATTGTGCAAAGACTGCATAGATGAGGGGTTCACCAGCGTCATGATTGATGCCAGCCACGAGCCGTTCGAGAAGAATGTGGCCATCTGCCGCAAGGTCGTCGAATACGCGCACGCCCATGATGCGGTGGTGGAAGGTGAATTGGGCTGCCTGATCGGGGCGCAATTTGACGACGGCGAAGAGGGCGGCTCGTTCTCGAAGGAGGGGCGCTATACCAATCCCGAGCAGGCGGTCGAGTTCGTGAAGCTGTCCGGGGTGGATTCCCTGGCGGTCGCCATTGGCAACTCCCACGGGGCGTATAAATTCAAGGGCGAACAGCATCTCGACCTGGAGCGGCTCAAAGCCATTAAGCAGGCGTTCCAGGACGCCGGGCTGGGCGATTACCCCCTGGTGCTGCATGGCGCTTCCAGCGTGCCCAAATCCCTGGTTGATGAAATCAATAAATACGGCGGCAAATTGACGGATGCCGCCGGTGTCCCGGAGGGGGATATCGAGGTTGCGCGCCGCCTCGGCTGCGCCAAGGTCAATATAGACACCGACCTCCGCCTGGCGATGACGGCGGCCATCCGCAAGGTTTTCGCCGAGAATCCCCGGGAATTTGACCCCCGTAAATACCTTGGCCCGGCGCGGGCGAAGGTCAAGGAACTGGTGCAGCACAAGGTCCGCAATGTCCTTTGCTGCGCGGGCCATGCCTTTGACTAGTCGTTAGCCCCGGCCGTTTCTCGGCACGTCAAAATGATGAACTACGAAGCATTCTACAAGATCAGCTACGGACTTTACGTGGTCAGCTCGGCCCATGGCGGCCAAAGGAGCGGCTATGTAGGCAACACGGTCTTCCAGGTCACCTCCCAGCCCGCGCGCTTTGCCATCGCTTGCAATAAGGATAATTTTACGTGCGAGCTGATCCGCCAAAGCCAGGGGTTTGCCTTTTCCATCCTGCAGCAGGATACCCGGGCGGAGCTGATCGGGTTGTTTGGCTATAAATCCGGCCGGGCCGTGGATAAATTCGCCTCGGTGCGCCATCGAACAGGCCAGACCGGTGTGCCCATACTGCTGGAGGACGCGCTGGCCTGGTTCGAGTGCAAAGTGGTGCAAACCCTGGATGTGGGCACCCACTTGCTGTTTATAGGCGAGGTGGTGGCGGGCGAACTCATCAGCGACGCGCAACCCCCGCTGACCTACGCCTACTACCGCGAGGTCAAAAAGGGCAAAGCGCCCAAGAATGCCCCTACCTATATCCCGCCGGCCAGCACGGCTGCCGCCCCGCCGGCGGCCGCAGCGCCCGCCGGCAAATACGTTTGCACCGTTTGCCATTTTGTTTATGACCCGGAACAGGGCGACCCGCACGCCGGCATCCCGGCGGGCACCCGCTTCGAGGACCTGCCCGAGGGGTGGGTCTGCCCGGTCTGCGGCGCCCCCAAATCGGACTTTGTCCCCCAAACCTGACTTGACCCTGGAGCCTACTCGATCACTGGTATGAAGACGCCTGAAATTGTGCAGAAATCCCCCGCGGTTCAGAAGGTTGAGCCGGGAACGTACTATTGGTGTGCCTGCGGGAAATCCAAAACGCAGCCTTTCTGCGACGGTTCCCATCGGGGAACGGAGTTCGCTCCCGTGCGGGTGGAGATCAGCGAAGCCAAGACGGTCGCCTGGTGCCTCTGCAAGCACACCAAAACCCCGCCGTTCTGCGACGGAACGCACCAGCAACTCTAGCCCCCGGCAGCCGCTTCCAATCGAGGATCGCGCGTGAAAGCTACGGCTTGAAAACCGGGTAGCTTCCAGTCAGACTCAAGCCGTGATAGACGGACGCAAAACCAGCTTTCCCTTGTCGGCCGCCTCGCCGGGCGCCTGTGGGTGTATGCGGGCGCAAATTATTCCCGCGGGAGGACTGCGTTGCCTCGTCCGCGTGGTGGGAGTCGCTTTCGGGATTGCGGCTGGCGTCTGGCTGGCGGGCGCATCGTGTGGAGCCGCCCCCGCAAAAACCACGGCGAAAGCGGTGCCGGTGCCGCCCACGGCTTCGGTCAATCCGTTCTACCCCGGGAACCGGGAGCCGTTGTTGCCCAGCCCGCTGATCAAGCTGCCGATCGGGAGCATCCAGCCCCGCGGCTGGCTGCGGCATCAGCTCGAATTGGAAGCGCAAGGGATGACGGGCCGGCTGCCGGAGATATCGAAGTGGTGCAAGTTCGAGGGCAATGCGTGGGCCGACCCGCAGGGCCGGGGCCACAGCAGTTGGGAGGAACTGCCGTATTGGCTCAAGGGCTACGGCGACCTGGGCTACGTGCTGGGCGATCCGGTGATTACTCAAAACGCCCGGAAATGGGTTGAGGCGGTGCTGGCCAGTCAGCAGGCGGACGGCTGGTTCGGCCCGATCGCCAACAAGACCGGCCTGAAAGGCAAGCCGGACCTGTGGCCGCACATGGTGATGTGCAACGTATTACAGTCCTTTTACGAGTATAGCGGCGATGCCCGGGTGCTGCCGTTCCTCACGAAATACTTCCGCTGGCTGAACACCCTGCCGGACGAGTGCTTCGGCGCGGGCTATTGGCCCCGCATCCGGTTTGGCGACAATGTTGAAACCTTGCAGTGGCTTTACAACCGCACGGGCGAGCCCTGGCTGCTGGAACTGGCCCGGCGGATTCATGAGAACATGGAGGACTGGACCCGCGGCGTGCATAACTGGCATAACGTGAACCTGGCGCAAGGCTTTCGCGCCCCGGGCGTGTATTATCAGCAGGCCAAAGAACCCAGGTTTCTGGCCGCGGTCGAACGCAATTACCAGACGATCATGGAGCGCTATGGCCAATTCCCGGGCGGCGGCTTTGCCGGGGACGAGAATTGCCGCCCCGGCTACACCGACCCGCGGCAGGGCTTCGAGACCTGCGGCATCGTCGAGTTTATGCACAGCTTCGAGCTGCTGACGAAAATCTCGGGCAACCCGCTGTGGGCCGACCGCTGCGAGGAGATCGCCTTCAACTCCCTGCCGGCGTCGCTGACGCCGGACTGGAAAGGGCTGCACTACCTGACCTGCCCGAACCAAATCCAGCTCGATAAGGAGAACAAGGCGCCCGCCATCCAAAACAAAGGCACCATGTTCTCCTACAGCCCGTTCGAGCGCTACCGGTGCTGCCAGCATAACGTGTCGCACGGCTGGCCCTATTACGCCGAGGAACTCTGGCTGGCAACCGCCGACCGCGGATTATGCGCCTCCCTTTACGCCGCCTGCCAGGTGACCGCGCAGGTGGGCGAGGGAACGCGGGTGACGATTGCGGAAGCGACTGATTATCCTTTTGGCGACACGGTGACGCTGCGCCTTTCCATGCCGCAAGCGGTCAGTTTCCCCCTGTATCTGCGCATCCCCCGGTGGTGCGCGCGAGCGGCGATAAGCGTCAACGGCCGGCCGGTTCGGGTGGCCGCGCCGCCCCTGCACTACGTCGTGCTGGAGCGCGCCTGGCAGGATGGCGATACGGTGAGCCTGCGCTTGCCGATGCAGGTGGCCGTGCGGCGCTGGGAGCAGAACCAGAACGCCGCTTCCGTGGATTACGGCCCGCTGACCTTCTCGCTCAAGATAGGCGAGCGGTGGTCGCGTTGCGGCGGCACGGACGCCTGGCCGGAACTGGAAGTGTTTCCTACCACGCCGTGGAACTACGGTTTGGTGCTTGACCCGAAGTGCCCGGCCCGGTCTTTCAAGGTGGTGCGCGGGCCCCGAAGCGCCGGGCTGGCGGGGCAGCCGTTTGAACCGGCAGCCGCACCCATTGAACTGCGGGTTCAGGCCCGGCGGATCCCTGACTGGAAGCAGGATGCGCTCGGCCTGGTGGGCAAGCTCCCCCTCAGCCCGGTGCGCTCCCGCGAGCCGGTGGAATCCATCACCCTGATCCCCATGGGCGCGGCGCGGTTGCGCATCACGTCCTTCCCGGTCATCGCGTCAGGAAAGATTGCGGAATAGCGAGAGAACGATATGATTAGCCTTACCCTTATGAAACAAACACGCCTGTATCAGCGAAATCCATTGGCCGCCGGGATCTGCCTGGCACTGTTATTCCTGACCCCGGCTCCAGCGCGCGACGCCTGGCAGCCGGCCGCTGGGCCACTCAAGACGCGGTGGGCCAAAGAAGTCTCACCCCACAAGGTTCACCCCGAATATCCGCGGCCGCAAATGGTGCGGAAAGACTGGCTCAACCTCAACGGCCTCTGGGACCTGGCGGTCACCGGCAAGATGGCGGCGCGGGCCAACTTCCAGGAGCGCATCCTGGTGCCGTTCCCGATCGAATCGGCCCTGTCCGGTATCGGCCGCCCGGTCAGTGAAAACGATCGCCTCTGGTATCGGCGCACCTTTACGCTGCCTCCCCAATGGCAGGGGCGGCGCATCCTGCTCCATTTCGGCGCGGTGGATTTCGACACGACTGTGCTGGTCAATGGCCGGAAGGTGGGCCACCACCGCGGCGGCTATGACGCCTTTAGTTTCGATATCACGGATGATGTCCGGCCCCACGGCGAGAATGAGCTGATCGTGTCGGTCTGGGACCCCACCGACGCCGGCACACAACCCATCGGCAAGCAAGTGCGCCAGCCGCGTGGCATCTGGTACACCGCCACCAGCGGCATCTGGCAGACGGTGTGGCTGGAGCCGGTTCATGCCGTCCATATCTCGGGCCTGAAAATCACCCCGGATGTGGACGCCGGGGCGGTCACCGTCGAGGCCATCACGCCGCCGCTGCTCGCCACTTGCACGCTGGAAATGACCATTCGCGACCGGGGCAAGGTGGTGCATACCGCCAGCCTTTCCGGCGGACGGCAGATCACCATGCCGGTCAAAAACGCCCGCCTTTGGTCGCCGGAAGACCCGCATTTATACAGCCTGGATGTCCGCCTGAAAATCGGCCGCCGCACCCTCGACCGGGTCGAAAGCTACTTTGGCATGCGCAAGATTTCGCTGGGCAAGGACGCCCGGGGCTTCACCCGCCTCCTGCTGAACAACAAGCCCTACTTCCAATTCGGCCTGCTGGACCAGGGATTCTGGCCCGACGGCCTGTACACCGCCCCCACCGATGCGGCGCTGCGCTACGATATCGAGATGACGAAAAAGCTCGGCTTCAACCTGGCCCGCAAGCACGTCAAGATTGAACCCGAACGCTGGTATTACTGGTGCGACAAGCTCGGCCTGCTGGTGTGGCAGGATATGCCCAGCGGCGAAAAACACATCGGGCCGAAAGATCCGGACATCACCCGCAGCCCGGAATCCGCCGCGCAATTCGAGCAGGAACTCACCGCCATGGTTCGCGGACGCTACAACCATCCCTGCATCGTCATGTGGGTGCCCTACAACGAGGGCTGGGGACAATGGGACACCGCCCGCATAGTCGAGTTGGTCCGGAAACTGGATGCCACCCGCCCGGTTAATAACGCCAGCGGCTGGACCGACCGCGGCGTCGGCGACGTCAACGACCTGCATAAATACCCCGGCCCGGGATCGCCCGAGCCGGAGGCCAACCGGGCCGTGGTGCTGGGCGAGTTCGGCGGCCTCGGCCTGCCTATCCGCGGCCACACCTGGCAGAGCGAGAAGAACTGGGGCTACCGCAGCTTCACCGACTCGGAGACGCTGACCGACGCCTACATTGACCTCGTCGAAAAACTCTTCCCGCTCATTGACGAGAAAGGCCTTTCCGCCGCCGTCTATACCCAGACCACCGACGTGGAAATTGAAGTCAACGGCCTGTTGACCTACGACCGCGAGCGGGTGAAAATGGACGCCCGGAAAATCACCGCCGCCAACCGCGGCCAGTTCCTCCCGCGGCCCCGCGTGACGGAGGTGGTGCCGACCGCGCTGACCGAGCGGCCCGCCTGGCGTTTCACACTCGAAAAACCTGCCGCTGACTGGCACCAGCCCGGATTCGACGCCGGCGCATGGAAGGAGGGCCAGGCCGGTTTCGGCACGAAAGGAACCCCCGGCGCGGTCGTGCGCACGGAGTGGAACACCAGTGATATTTGGCTGCGCCGCGCGTTCGATCTCCCGGCGGGCAAATCGGACGACCTGCGCCTGCTCATTCACCACGACGAAGACGCCCAGGTATATTTCAACGGAGTTCTGGCGGCGAGCGTTCCAGGCTACACCTCGGATTACGGGCAAGTCCGCATCAGCCCGGAGGCCCGGGCCGCCCTCAAGCCCACCGGCAATATCATGGCCATCCATTGCCGCCAGACCGGCGGGGGCCAGTACATTGACGCGGGCATCGTGAAGATTGAGCTTCCTAAAAACTGATGCGTCGGCGAGCCCTCCTGCTCCTGCTCTGCGCGGCGAATCTCGCCACCGCCGCAGCCAGGCCGGATCACTGCTCGGTGCGCGATTTCGGGGCCAAAGGCGACGGCCACACTGACGACACGGCGGCGTTTCAGAAGGCGCTCGATAAAATGGGCCGGGCCGGCGGAGGCGTGGTTTATGCCCCGCGCGGCAATTATTTCTTCGCCGGCCACCTCACCGTGCCCGTCGCCGTGACGCTCAAAGGCGTCTGGGAATCCGTCCCCGCCCATGTGGGCCTTCGCAACCCGGGCTGGAACAAGCCCACCGACGATGGCACGACCTTCCTCGTCACGGAGAACCGGGGCCGGGAGGACGGCCCGCCTTTCATCACGCTGAATGCGGACGCCACGCTGAAAGGCGTGGTGATCTATTATCCGGGGCAGAACCCGGAGGTGGAGCCGGAACCCTATCCCTATGCCATCGCGCTGCGCGGGAAAAACCCCGCCGTGCTCGCCGTCGAGCTGCTCAATCCCTACAACGGGATTGACGCCACCCGCAACGAGCGGCACCTCATCCGCGACGTGCACGGCCAGCCGCTGCGGCGCGGCATCCTGGTGGATGACATCTATGACATCGGGCGCATCGAAAACGTGCATTTCAATCCCTGGTGGAGCACCAAACCGCGCCTGCGCCAGTGGCTGCAGCAGCATGGCGAGGCCTTTATCTTCGGCCGCAGCGACTGGCAATACACCCTGAACACCTTCTGCTTCGGCTACCACATCGGCTATAAGTTCATCCGAACCGCCACCGGCCTGTGCAACGGCAACTTCCTCGGCATCGGCGCGGACGATTGCCACACTGCCCTGTTCGTGGAGAACTGCGCGCCCATGGGGCTGTTGATCTCCAACGGCGAGTTTGTTTCCTTCCACGGCCCGGACCCGACGATGGTGCGCGTTGGCACCAACAACGTGGGCAGTGTGCGCTTCGTCAACTGCGCCTTCTGGGGCCCCTGCTGCCAGATCGCCACCGTCGCCGGCAAGGGCACGGTGGGTTTCAGCGATTGCACCTTCGTGCAGTGGGACCGGGAGAACGAGGGGCGGCCCGCGCTGCAAATCATGAGCGGCACCGCGCTCGTCCGGGGATGCGAGTTCCAGGCCGATAAACCGCAGATCGAACTGGGCAAGGAAGTCCGGCGCGCCGTCATCACGGACAACCTCATCACCGGCATGCTCCGCATCACCAACCACAGCCCGGCCACCGTAATCATCCGCCACAACGCCGGCGATTCCCCCGGCCAGCCGCAGGAATGATGACGGCCCGCCGTTTTGCCCTAACCGCGGGGCTGGCCGCCTCGCTGCTGGGTTGCGCCCGGCCCGCGACCAAACCCGCCGCCCCGGCCGGCCTGCCGCCGCCGGCTCCCGGCGTCTTCTTCGTCGCCACCAATGGCCACGACCACTGGTCCGGCCAGCGCCCCCGGCCGAATCGCCAACGGACGGATGGCCCGTTCGCCACGCTGCCCCGCGCCGTGCAGGCGGCCCGCGCCTTTCGCCAGCAAAGCGCCAGCCCCGCCGCGCGGCCGGCAAGCATCTTCGTGGGAGGCGGCACGCATTTCCTGGCGCAACCCCTCGCGTTGACCCCCGCGGACTCCGGCCTGACGCTCGCCGCTTACCCCGACACGCAACCGGTCTTGAGCGGTGGCCGGCCCATTTCCGGCTGGCGCGAAGTCACGATCGCCGGCCGGCGATTGTGGTGCGCCGACCTTCCCGCGGAACTGCGCGGCCAATGGTCGTTCCAGCAGCTTTGGGTCAACGGCCAGCGGGCCACCCGCGCCCGCCATCCCAACCACGGCTACCTCGCCGTCGCCGGGCTCCCCGACAAAACCAAGGATTGGACGCAAGGCCATAGCCGCTTCCGGTTTCACCCCGGCGACTTGCCGGCCGGAGAAACCATCACCCAGGCTGAGGTGGTGGTGATGACGCGCTGGGTCGAGTCGCGCCTGCCGATTGCCGGCGTGGACGAAAAAAGACGCCTGGCCACCTTCGGCAAGCGCTCCGTCTTCGCGCTGGCGTCCGGCGACCTCTACTATGCGGAAGGCGCCTTCGAGTTCCTGGACGACCCCGGCGAATGGCATCTCGATCGGACCCGCGGCCGGCTGTTCTACCTGCCGCGCCCCGGCGAGACGCTGGCTCGAGCCCAGGCAATCGCGCCCATGCTGGCGCAGGTGCTTCGGTTCGAGGGCCGCCCCGAAGCCGGGCAGTTCATCGAGCGCATCTCGCTGCGGGGGCTGACCTTCTCCCACACCGAATGGCATTTCCCCTCCGAATTGCCCTCCGCCGCGGAGCAGCCGAAGGTCTGGCCCCCTCCGGCGACCGAGGTCGGCGGCTTCGCCCAGGCCGCCGTTGGCGTTTCCGGCGCCGTGTATGGGGAGGGGCTTCGCCACTGTCTTTTCGCGGACTGCCGGTTCGCGGCCCTCGGCAACTATGGCCTTGAACTGAGCCGCGGCTGCCAGTCCAACCACATCGCCCGCTGCGAATTCACCGACCTGGGGGCCGGCGGCCTCAAGCTGGGCGAAACCCGCATCCGCGACCAGGCGGCCGAACAGACCCGCGCCAACGAAATCAGCCATTGCCACCTCCACGACGGCGGCAAGCTGTTTGCCAGCGCCGTCGGCATCTGGCTCGGCCAATCCCCCGACAACCGGATTCTCCATAACCACATCCACGACTTTTACTACACCGGCATCTCCATCGGTTGGACCTGGGGCTACGGCCCCGCCCTCGCCGGCAATAACCTCGTTGCGCTCAACCACGTCCACCACCTCGGCCAGCGCTCCAATGGCGACGGCCCCATCCTCAGCGACATGGGCGGCATCTACACCCTGGGCAAACAACCCGGCACCACCATCCGCAGCAACCTCTGGCACGACATCAGCGGCTTCCGCTACGGCGGCTGGGGCATCTACTTCGACGAAGGCAGCAGCGGCATCCTGGCCGAAGACAACCTCGTTTATCGCACCACCCACGGCGGTTTCCATCAGCACTACGGCGAGACCAACCTCGTCCGCAACAACCTCTTCGCCTTCGCCCGCAACCACCAGCTTCAGCGCACCCGCCCGGAGCCGCACCGGAGCTTCTCCTTCGTCACCAATATCGTCTATTTCGACTCCGGCAACCTGCTTGGCGGCGACTGGTCGAACGACCAGTACCTGATGGACGCGAACCTCTACTTTGACGCCCGCCCCGACGCCCAGCCGGATCAGCTCCGCCTGGGCCCCTGCACCTGGCAACAATGGCAGGAACGCGGCCATGACCGCCATTCGCTCGTCGCCAACCCGCTCTGCGTCGCCCCCGACAAGGACGACTTCCGCCTCCAACCCGCCTCCCCGGCCTTCCGCCTCGGTTTCCGCCCCACCGACCTGTCAAACGTCGGCCCTTGACCCGCACCAACTGAGGACGGTTTCGATTCCCGGCGGGGGCCATCCCGCAAGCGCGCATGCGCTTGCAATCGGCATCCCCTCCTGCCAACCCCCTGATTGCAAGCATTGGGCCGCACCCTGGCCCCAGCCGCCAATGCCGCTTGCGCCCGCCGACGCCTGCGGCTGATTCCACCTTCCCCGATTTCTCCCGCCTCCGTAGCCCTCATAGGGCTCCCAATAGGCCGTGTACAAGGGGTGTACAAGGGATGCTCACCGGATGCCCACGCTTTAACCCCATGTTTCTCGGTTGAGCATCCGATGTACACCCCTTGTACACGGCTTGAAATGAGGGAGGTGCGAGCATCCGTGGACCTTGGAATTATCAGGGGGCTTGGTATTATAACTTTCGTTTTTTCAGCTATTTGGAGATTTTGAGACTAAAGTGATAGCGGGATGTTGGCATTAAGAGGCTGATTTTGGCTTTCCAGCCGTTCCCGGCCGGGGTCTTGGCAAGGGGTTATTTTTCGGATTGTCGGCTTGATTTAGCTCTCGTGCGGGGCTAGTCTTGTGGGAGTTCAAAGCCAAATCAAAGACTTCGGCAGGCGCTTTTCGATAGGCGTCATGCTGCTAAACGCATGAAAATGAATTATTTCGGAATCGTCTTCGCGCTGCTGTTGGGCAGTATGGTTTCATCCCCGGCCACCCAGGAAGGGCGGGATTTGCCGGAAACGCCTCATCCCGAACCGGTGCGGGGCCCGGCACCGGATAATATGCCGGTGAAGGGCGCTTTGCCGGGCCAAAGTGGCGTGCCCAAGGCTTTGCTGGGGCCGATTGCGCCGGCCGGGGCGCAGCCCACAGGGGCACTGTCGGGCCGGATTGTGTTTACCAGCGGCGGGCATGGGCTGGCGTGGGATGGGGCGAGTTGGACGACGGGGCGCGGGGTGAACTGGGAGATGGTGGAGGACTACGGGAACGTGGATCAAATGAGCATGTTTGCCTACTACTGCTTCAATGCGGGGGCGACGGTGGTGGCGATGCGCCCGATTGGCAATCAAACCAACGAGGTGGTTTTGGACAATGTTGACCCGGAGGTGACTTTCCAGGGTGCCTGGGCGGACAGCGTCTTTACCAATTATTATGGCAATGCCGGGGACGTGCCGTATCGCTTCACCTCGGTTGCCGCGACGGAAACGGCGACGGCGACGTATGTGCCGAACATCCCGGTTGCCGGGTTTTACCCGGTGTACACCTGGGTCTGGCATTCGACCAATCGCACCAGCCAGCTTTACCGGGTGCGGCATACGGGCGGCGAATCGCAGGTGCGCGTGCCGCATTACCTGGTGGGCGGGGGATGGGTGTACCTGGGCACTTATTATTTCGCGGCGGGCTCCGACGCGGCCCGCGGCGCGGTGGTGATCAGCAACCTGGCGCCGAGTCCAGGCGTCGGGAGCGCGGTGATCGCCGATGCGATTCGCTTCGGCAATGGCATGGGCTCGATCGCCCGCGGGGGCGGCGTCTCGGGCCACCCGCGGGAGCATGAATGCGCCCGTTATTGGATTCAAAGCAGCCTGGGGCGGGGCTCGCCCACCTGGATTTATGACGACCCGTCCTTGATTGATTCCGACGATAACGTGAGCGCGCCGATTCGCATGGCGCGCGAGATGAACGAGGAGGCTGCGGGCAATTTCTATCAGCGGATTTACATCGGGTTTCACTCGAACGCCTCGGGCCTGGGGACCAACAGCAGCGCGCGCGGCGACATCGGGCTCTATAACAACGACAACCTGTTCCCCGGGACAGCGACTTCCAACCAGTTCCGCCTGGCGGAGATCATCGCCACCAACGTGAACAATGCCTTGAAGCGGATCACCGTGCCGCCGTTCGAGGTCCCCTGGCTCAACAACCGTTCGAGCCTGACGTATGCGCGGACTGATTTCGCGTTTGGGGAAATCCGCGGCGACCGCCTTGGCTACGAGATGGACGCGACGATTATCGAGGTGGCCTTTCACGACAACGTCTCCGATGCGCGGCTGATGCGCGATCCCAAGGTTCGCAATTGGATCGCGCGGGCGTCGTACCAGGCGGTGGTCCACTATATGCACCAGTTTGACGCGGTGCCGCTGAATTTTCTGCCGGAACCGCCGCGCCATGTGCGCGCGGTGGCGACGGCCAATGGCATTCAGGTCCGCTGGGATGCTCCGGTGGCGGAGTTCTCGACGGGAACACCGGCCGGGTTTGTGGTGTATCGGTCCACGGATGGCTACGGGTTTGGGGAGCCGGTCGAGGTCGCGGGCGGGGGCGCCTCGATGATTGAGTTCACCAATGTCCTGGCCGACACCGATTACTACTTCCGGGTGGCGGCGGTGAACGCGGGCGGGGAATCCTTCCCCTCGGAGACCGTCGGCTGTCGGCGCGCCTCGAATCCGGCGCATTCGCGCGTGCTGTTTGTGAACGGGTTTGACCGCTTCGACCGCACCACGAATCTGCGGCAGAATCCCACGGGGGCCTATGCGCCTCCGGGCAATTCCGGGGCCATGGAGCGCGTGATCCCGCGGAGCAACAACTCGTTTGACTATGTGGTGCCGCATGGGAAGGCGATTAGCGCGGCCGGGCTGCCGTTTGATTCCTGTTCGCGGCCGTCGGTGACCAACCATCAGGTGGCGCTGACCAATTACGACATCGTGATCTGGGCCTGCGGCCAGAGCCTGACCAACACCTTCCGCGCGCCGGAGCGCAATGTCGTGACGGCCTTCCAGAACGGCGGGGGGCACTTGTTCCTCACCGGGTCGGAAGTGGCGTGGGACCTGGATCGGGCAGCGGGGCCGTCCGCCGCGGATCGGGCGTTCCTCAATAACCAGCTCCATGCCGATTTGGGGCCGGACGCGAACAATAATTCTTCGAACTACACCTTTGCCGCGGTGGCGGGAACGATTTTCGAGGGGAACAGCGGCGGTGCGTTCGACGACGGCAACCAGGGGATTTACTGGGTGAAGACGCCGGATGTGTTGGTGCCCACCGGCAGCGGCGCAACGGCGGCATTGGTCTATGGCGGGGGCGGGGGCAAGGTGGCGGGGATCCAGTATGCCGGCGCTTCGGGCGGGAGGGTGGTTTACTGGGGATTCCCGTTTGAAACCGTGACCGACGAAGCGATTCGCGCCGACTATATGGCGGATGTGCTCCGCTTTTTCGCCCGGCCGCCGCGATTCGAACGGGTCAGTTTCGGCGCGGGGCCATCGGTGCGGCTGTGGTTGAATGGCGACCCGGGTGAATATACCCTCCAAACCAGCCCTGACCTGATTAACTGGGCGTTTTGGACCAATGTGCAGATGGGGCTGCAGCCCATCGAAATCTCTGACGACTCCTTTACCAGCGCGCCGCGCCGTTTCTATCGCGCCCTGCGATAAAACCGGCGGGTTTCAAAGCGCTCGACCCGGGATGGGCGGAAGTTCACGCGCGCCTCGGCCGTTATGCTTTGCTTGCGGGAGTTGGAATGGCGGGAATGTTGGTCTTCGCAAACGGCGGGACTTCGAGATGCCCTGTGAGGTTCAACCGAACCGGGTCGGGAGCGCCGCGCCCGGGGCGCGCTTGCCAGTTGGCCGGCCAATTCGATACTTGCATATACGGGGTTTTAATCTAAAAGGACATGAATGTTAGGTCGTAATTTACCTCCCTGGCGCGGTGGGCTGGCCCTGGCGTTGAGCCTGCTAATGATGATCGCCTCTGGAGACGCCGGCGCCCGGAGCCGCCCGGAGGTTCGGGAATTGAATCCGCAGATCGAGGCGGCCATTGCCAAAGTGAAACCGGCCCTGGTCCGGATTCGCGTCGTGGAGACCGACTACAGCGAGGGGCGGGAGACCAAGTCGCAGGCGGTCGGCAGCGGAGTGATCATTACCCGCGATGGTTACCTGGTGACCAATCATCATGTGGCGGGACATGCGGTGCGCATCTTTTGCACCCTGTGGAATCGCGAAGAAATCGAGGCGGAACTGGTCGGCACCGACGCCCTTACCGACATCGCGGTGCTTCGGCTGACACCAGCGCGCCCGGTCGAGTTCAAAACGGCCAGCTTTGGGGATTCCTCGAAGGTTCAGGCCGGGGACTACGTGCTGGCGATGGGCAGCCCGATGGCTTTGTCGCAATCGGTGACGCTGGGCATTATCAGCAACCCGGAAATGATCATGCCCCGGTCGGGAAGGGGCGAACGGGCTTTCCGGCTGGATGGCGAAGATGTGGGTTCGTTGGTTCGCTGGCTGGGGCATGATGCGGCCATTTACGGCGGCAACTCGGGCGGGCCGCTGGTCAACCTGCGCGGCGAGATCATCGGCATTAATGAGATCAGCTATGGCCTGGGGGGCGCTATTCCCGGCAATCTCGCCCGGAGCGTGGCCGAGCAGATCATGGCCAAAGGCCGGGTTGTGCGGAGCTGGCTGGGGCTGGATGTGCAGCCGCGGTTCAAGCGCTCGACGGAACCGCATGGTGTTTTGATTAGCGGCGTGCAGGCGGGGTCGCCGGCCGACCAGGCGGGATTCAAGCCCGGCGATCTGTTGCTGCGGTTGGGGGGGGAGGCAACGGATGTCCGGTTCGACGAGCAAATGCCGGATTTTATGCTGCTGGCCACCAGCCTGCCCCTCGGGCAGGAAACCCGGGCGGTGGTTAAGCGCAACGGCAAGGAACTCACCCTCCGCCCGGTGCCCATCGAGCGCGGGGAGGTGTATCCCCCGCAGCAGGAACTCAAGGCCTGGGGGTTGACGGTGCGGGACCTTTCGCGCCTGCTGGCCCAGGAGATGAAGCGAGCCGACCCGGTGGGGGCGCTGGTGACTTCCGTGCGCCCGGGCGGGCCCGCCGGCACTGCCAAGCCCGCGCTCCAAGCGAAGGACGTGATCGTGGCGGTGAATGATCAACCGGTGCGAAGCACCCGGGACCTGGTCGCGCTGACCCGCAAGCTGACTGAAGGCCGGACGGAGCCGTTGCCGGTCATGGCAACGTTCGAGCGCCGGGCCGCGCGGCTTTTGGCGATGGTGCGGATTGGGCTCGACGAACTTAAAGACCCGGGCCTGGAAGTCACGAAAGCGTGGCTGCCGGTCGAGACGCAGGTCATTAGCCGCGAGATAGCCCGGCAACTGGGCCAGCCCGCTTTGAAGGGCTTTTATATCACGCGCGTCTATCCCGGCACCACCGCCGAGCAGGCGGGGCTCAAGGCCGGCGACTTCATCACCGCGGTGGACGGCGAGAAGCTGTCGGCCTCCGACTCCGAGCATGAAGACGAGCTGTCCGCGCTGATCCGGCAATACGACGTCGGCCAGACGGTGACGCTCACGATCCGGCGCGGCCAGGCGGAGCACAAACTGCCGGTCTCATTGGCCCGCTCGCCGCGCCTGCAGCGCGAGATGCGGAAATACCGCAACGAGGATTTCGAGTTTACTGCGCGCGACGTGTCGTTTTTCGATGTGGTCGAAGAGCAGTGGAGCCGCGACCAGCTTGGCGTGCTGGTTGAGGAGGTCAAACCCGGCAGTTGGGCCGAGCTCGGTTCGCTGTTTAAGGGCGACTTGATCCTCGAAGTGGCCGGCCAGCCGGTGGACAAGGTGGACGCGCTCCGGCAGGAGCTCGAGCGTGCCGCCGCCCGCCGGGATCAGGTGGTGCGGTTCAAAGTGCTGCGGGGCATTCATACTACCTACCTGGAAATTGAACCAAACTGGAAAAACTAACCTCTAATCCCAAAGCTTATATGCGATATCCCTATTCCATTCTTCGGGCGGCCCTGGCCCTGGCGCTGGCCGGCGCGGCTTGCTCCCTTCGTGCCGATGAACTGGGCGACAAAGGCCGGGACATCTTCCGGAAATACCAGCAGACGGTCGTCACGGTGCAGGTGGTGCAGAAAATTACCTACTCCGGCGCCGCCAAATCGGGGGAAAACCGGCAGGAACTCACCGGCACGGTGGTGGACCCGTCGGGTCTGACCGTGCTGGCGTTGTCGGCGTGCGATCCCAGCGAAATGTACCAGCGCATGCTCGCGCAACAAGGCTCCCAGAACAAGCTGGAGATCGAGGTGGCCGATATGCAGATATTGCTGGCGGATGGCACCGAGTTGGCCGCCGAGATTGTGCTGCGGGACAAGGATCTGGATCTGGCCTTTGTCCGGCCCAAGTCCAAACCCGCCACGCCGATGACCGCGGTGGATTTGGCCCGGTCCTCGACGGTGCAGATTCTTGACCAGGTCATCACCCTTAACCGCCTCAATAGCGCCGCCGGACGCGCCTATGCCGCTTCCGTCGAGCGGATCAACGCCGTTATCCAGAAGCCGCGCACTTTCTACGTGCCCGACAGCACCATGACTTCCACCACCCTGGGGTCGCCGGCGTTTGCCCTCGATGGCAATATCGTTGGGGTGGTGGTGATGCGGGCCGTTGCGTCCGGGGGAGGCGCCAGCCGCAGCGTCCGCGAAAATCTGAGCGCGATTATCCTCCCGGCAGAAGACATCCTGAAAGCTGCCAAGCAGGCCCCGGAAGCCAAAGGTGAGCCGGGGAAGAAAGAAGAAGCAAAAGACGCCCAGCCGGGCAAGTAGCCGGTCGAAGAAAAGGCGGGGCGCCCCCGAAGTACCGGGGATAGAGGGCATTCTTTGGGCCGGCTTGCCGATCCGGGGCGGCGCTGCGGAGCGCGGAGTGGCGGGATGGCGGGGACGGATTTACGCGTGCATAGGCGGGCCTTTTTGCCGTAAGCTCCCGGTGTGGAATCCAGCGTCCCGCAACTGCTGCCGCTGCTGAAGCAATACTTCGGCTTCCGATCCTTCCGCCCGCTCCAGGAGGAGATCATCCGCGATGTGCTGGCGGGCCAAGACGTGTTCGCGCTGCTGCCGACCGGCGGCGGCAAGTCGCTTTGCTTTCAGTTGCCGGCCATGGCGCGGCCCGGGCTGGCGGTGGTGGTATCGCCGCTGATCGCGCTGATGAAGGACCAGGTGGACGCCTTGCAGGCCAGCGGCGTGCCGGCGACCTTCCTGAACTCGTCGCTGGCGGCGGGGGAATCGCGGGCGCGGCTGCGCGGGCTGCATAACGGAGAGTTCCGGCTGCTCTACGTTGCCCCGGAGCGGCTGATGTTGCCGGGATGCCTCGCTGACCTGCAGCGATGGGGGGTGAACCTGCTGGCCATTGACGAGGCGCACTGCATCAGCGAATGGGGGCATGATTTTCGGCCGGAATACCGCCAGCTTGCCGAGCTGCGCCAGCTATTTCCCACCGTGCCGATGATGGCGCTGACGGCGACGGCCACCGCGCGGGTGCGCCATGACATCGTGACGCTGCTCAGGCTGCGCGAACCCCGTTGCTATGTCGCCAGCTTCAACCGCCCGAACCTGACTTACCGGGTGTTCGCCAAGCATAAGCCCTATGATCAGCTTCGGAAGTTCCTGCGCGAGCGCCCCGGCCAGAGCGGCATTGTCTATTGCCAGGCGCGCAAGACGGCCGAGAGCGTCGCGAGCCGCCTCGAAGCGGACGGTTTGAAAGCCAAACCGTACCATGCGGGTCTCACGGCCAAAGAGCGGACGGCGCACCAGGAGCTTTTCCTGCAGGACGAGGTGCGGGTGATTTGCGCGACGATTGCGTTTGGCATGGGCATCAACAAGCCCAATGTGCGTTTCGTGGTGCACTATGATTTGCCGAAGAATATTGAGGGATACTACCAGGAGACCGGCCGCGCCGGGCGGGACGGGCTGCCCAGCGAGTGCGTGCTGCTTTTCAGCGCGGGGGACGTGGCCAAGCTGGTGCGGTTCATTGACGAAAAGTCCGACCCGGGAGAACGGAATATCGCGCACGAGCAACTGCGCCAGATGGTGCATTACGCCGAGTCGTCCGGGTGCCGGCGCAGCGAGTTGCTGGGCTACTTTGGCGAGCCCGCCGCCGAAGCCAACTGCGGCGGGTGCGATAATTGCCTGTCGCCCCGGGCGACCTATGATGGGACGCTGTCGGCGCAGAAGTTTCTTTCGTGCCTTTACCGCATCCGGCAGCGCAGCGGATTTGAGTTTGGCATGAACCAAATCGTTGAGGTGCTGACGGGCGCGGAGACCGAGAGCATCCGCCGGTGGGGCCACGAACAACTCTCGACCTATGGCATCGGACAGGAGCACAGCCGGGCGGAGTGGAAGGCCATTGGGCGCGAGCTGATCCGCCAGGGCCTGGTGCGGCAGGTGTCCCGCGATCACTTCAGCGTGCTGGGGTTGACGGAGGATGGCTTGGCGGTGCTCAAGGAGCGCAAGCCGGTCCGGCTGACCCGCCCGGTCAGCGCGCCCGAGCCCAAAGCCCCGCGGGCAGGGGAGATTGCGTGCGATGAGCTGTTGTTCGAGCGGCTGGTGCGGCTGCGCAAGCAACTGGCAGATGAGCGCGCGCTGCCGCCGCATATCCTTTTCTCGGATGTGACGCTGCGGCAGGTGGCGCGCGACTACCCGGCCAGCGAGCGGGCACTGGCGCGCATCAGTGGCATGAGCGCGCGGAAGCTGCAGGAGTTTGGGCGAGTGCTGCTGGCGGTGGTCGCCGGTCATTTGGAAACGCAACCGCGCCAGATTTTTGCGGAGACCTCCTTTGAAGACGACGTTCCAAGGGAGGCGCGGTCAACGCGCCGGGCGTCCTCCGATGCTGCGCCGTATGACAAGGAACTGTTCGAACGGCTGCGGATGGTGCGCCGGAGAATGGCCGAGCGCCGCGGTTTGCCCGCCTACATGATCCTGCACGACTCGGCCCTGCGCGAAATGGCGCGGCGGTATCCGCGGAGCATTGAAGAATTGACTGAGATTGCTCGTGTAGGGTCCCGGCGGGCGAGCCAGTTCGGCGAGGAATTCCTGAAAGTAATCGCCGAACATGAGTGCGCCAGCCCACAAGCCTCGGATTAACCGATTGGCGCCGGAAGCCGTCGCCGTTCCGGCACTGGCCCGGTCTGGAATTGCCCGGGGATGCCCATAAAATAAGCGCCCGCCAGGTGATTTCCGCGGCGGGCGCGCAAGCCGGAATCTATGCCGGCTGATTACTTTCTGCCGCCGGCAACTTCCTCGCGATGCACTTTATGCGGCAGGACGAGGTTGCCATTGGTGCCGGCCCGGTCTTCCTCCGGAATCCGCATGAGGTAGAACGAGCGATAGACGAAGATGAGCGCCACCAGGAAGAAGAACGCGCCAATACCGGTCTTGAGGTTTTGGTTGGGCATGGTGACCGCGATTTCCACCGCCAACAGGCCGAAGAGGGTGGTGAACTTGATGACCGGGTTCATCGCCACGGAGGAGGTGTCCTTGAAGGGATCGCCCACGGTGTCGCCCACAACGGTGGCGGCATGCAGATCGGTGCCCTTCTGGCGGAGGTCCACCTCGACAATCTTCTTGGCGTTATCCCAGGCGCCGCCGGCGTTGGCCATGAAGATGGCCTGGAACAGCCCGAAGAACGCGATGGCGACCAGGTAGCCGATGAAGAAGTAGGGGTTGAAGAACGGCAGGGCCAGCGCCAGGCAGAAGATCACAATGAAAATGTTCCACATGCCCTTCTGCGCATAGACGGTGCAGATGCGAACGACTTCCTTGCTATCTTTCTCGGAGGCGGTGGTGGCGTCGAGCTTCATATTCTCCTTGATGTAAACCACCGCGCGGTAGGCGCCGGTGACGACGGCCTGGCAGGAGGCGCCGGTGAACCAGTAGATCACCGCGCCGCCCATGATGAGGCCGAGAATAATCTCGGGCTGCACGATGCTCAGCGCTTCCACCACGGGCTTGAAGAGGCCCGAATCGGGGTTGGCTTCAAACATGTGCTGCAGGAGAATGATGATGCCGAATACCATGGTGGTGGCGCCAACGACCGCCGTGCCAATGAGCACGGGCTTGGCGGTGGCCTTGAAGGTGTTGCCGGCGCCGTCGCCCTTTTCGAGCTGATACTTGGCGTTCTCGAAGTCCGGCTCAAAACCGAAGCCCTTCTTGATCTCCTCCTTGATGCCTTTGCGGCTTTCAATCTGGCTCAACTCATACACGGATTGGGCGTTGTCGGTCACCGGCCCGTAGCTGTCCACCGCGATGGTCACCGGGCCCATGCCCAGAAAGCCGAAGGCCACCAGGCCGAACGCAAAAATAGGCGCGGCGAAGGCGAATTGCTTGGGCATGATGGCAAGCAGCGCTTCATTCTGGGAGAAATAATAAGAAACGAACATCAGCAGCAGGATGCACAACCCCATCCAGAAGGCGGAGAAATTGCCCGCCACGAAGCCCGAGAGAATATTGAGCGACGCGCCGCCGTGCTTCGAGCAGTTCGTCACCTCCCGCACGTGCCGGGAGCCGGTGCTGACAAAGATTTTGGTAAACTCAGGAATCAGCGCGCCCGCGACCGTGCCGCAACTGATGATGATCGAAAGCACCCACCAGAGATCGGGCAGAGCCCGGCCCGCGGCGTCCGTGAAGTCGCCCAGGAGCAGTTTGCTGGCGATGAAGGTAATGGCAATCGAGACCGCCGAGGTGATCCAGACCAGGTGCGTGAGCGGCGCCTCGAAGTCAAAGTCTTTCTGGTGGCCGTATTTGGCCTTGCTGAAGGCCTGGTTCCCCAGGTACGACGCCAGGGAGGTTACGATCATGAGCGCGCGCATAGCGAAGATCCAAATGATGAGAGTGGCTACAATCCCGGGAGTTTCCGCCAGCGCCAGCGCCAGGAAGGCGATCAGCGCCACGCCCGTCACGCCATAGGTCTCGAAACCATCCGCCGTCGGCCCGACCGAGTCGCCGGCGTTGTCGCCGGTGCAGTCGGCAATCACCCCGGGGTTTTTGGGATCGTCCTCGGGTAGCTTGAAGACGATCTTCATGAGGTCGGAGCCGATGTCGGCGATCTTGGTGAAGATACCCCCGCAGATGCGCAGCACCGAGGCCCCGAGCGATTCGCCGATGGCAAAGCCGATGAAACACGGGCCAACGAGATCGCGGGGCAGGAAGACCAGGATGCAAATCATGAAGAACAACTCGACCGCCACCAGCAGCAGGCCGACGCTCATGCCGGAGCGCAGCGGGATGCTCAGGGTGGCAAAGGCGTTGCCCCGGAGGGCGGAAAAGGCGGCGCGGGAATTGGCCACGGTATTGATGCGAATGCCGAACCAGGCGACGCCGTAGGACCCCAGAATACCCAGGATCGAGGCCAACAGAATGACGATGACATTGACGAGGTTCATCTTGGAGAGCACGCCAAAGTAGTAGATCATGCAGGCGGCGATCAGCGCCCAGAGGATGGCCAGGAACTTGCCTTGGGTGAACAGGTAGGTCTTGCAGGTCTCCCAAATCATGTGGGATACGTCGCGCATGGAATCATGCACCGGGAGGGCTTTGGTCTGGCTGTATTGCACCAGGCCGAACACGGCCCCAATAACGCAGATCACCAAGCCCACATACATCAAGGCCGTGCCGCTCAAGCCCTGCAACCCCGCAAATTTCACCGTATCCAGCGGTGGGATTTGGATGTCGGCCTCGCTGGCATAAACCCCGGTTGACGCCAGCAGCGCCATGAATAAAAGAACGATCGCCAAACAATAATAATTACGTTTCATAGATTTAAGCCCGTGACTATGGCAGAAAGCCACCGGGCAAGCCACTCTTTTCTTTGAGCGATAGGAAGCGCATTGGGGCACTACCCTCAAAAATCGAGATTGCAAGGAAGCGAATGAGATTGAACCCGGAAACGGGTTGCGACTCGTCGGAGGAGTGGGGGGACGGGCTCGGCAGATGCTTCGGAACGCCCCTGGCTGGGCCGTGCCGCGAACGGTTGTGCAGTGCCGCCCGAGAAGACTGATAAAGGCCGTTTTCCCACAAGTGCCGCGCGGACAGTGGGTTATCGTTGAACTGGAGGGGGAGGGATGGCTGGTTTACGGCAGGGGCGGGTGATTTCGGCTGAAACAGTCACTATTGGCCCGAGAGAGTCCCCCTAACGCGCGTCTTGGCAGCCCTGAGAACCCTATAACCGCATGAGCTGCCAGTTTGGGAATACCGCTAAAGCATGGGATTTGGCCTTCCGCAGAAGAAATATAAATATATTTGAACAAATTGGAGCCGCGTGTTATCTTATCTTCAGGACGACAGAAGATTTCGCTGTTCGTTTAGGGTTAGCATAGAGGTTTTGCTTGTAATGCGGTTCGAACAGCGACCGAATAGTTGGCCGCATTACCCTTCTGAGCGTCTGGGTGAAGGCGTATAAACCTCGTCACCACGAAGAGCCGGATGCAAATCCGGCTCTTTGCTTGTTTGAAATGAGCGTTGCGCGGGCGGAAAAAGGCCACTAACTTGGGCGCGATGAAACACCAACTCGACTTTGAACGGCCGATCGTGGAGTTGCAAAACAAGCTCGACGAGTTGAAAAAACACTCCGCGACTCACCCGATGAACCTCAGCGTCGAGGAGGAAGTCGGGATGATCGAGAAAAAGCTCGAGGAAACCCGCCGCCAGATATTTGCCAATCTGAGCGCCTGGGACCGGGTCAAAATCGCCCGGCACCCGTTGCGGCCCTTTACGCTGGATTACCTCAAGGCGGCCTTTCAGGGGTTCAGCGAACTGCACGGCGACCGCCGGTTTGCGGAAGATCGCGCCATCGTGGGCGGGTTTGCCACCCTGGGCACGCATAAAGTCATGGTGATAGGCACGCAAAAGGGTCGGGACACCAAGGAAAACATCCTCCGCAACTTCGGTTCGGCGCACCCGGAAGGTTATCGCAAGGCGCTCCGATTGATGCAGTTAGCGGATAAGTTCCGACTGCCGATCATCACGTTGATTGATACCGCCGGGGCCTACCCGGGAATAGGCGCCGAGGCGCGCCATATCGCGGAGGCCATCGCGGTGAATCTGCGCGAGATGATGGTTCTGGAAGTGCCGATTATTGCGGCCGTTGTCGGGGAAGGGGGCTCGGGCGGGGCGCTGGGCATTGGGGTGGCGGACCGGGTGATTATCATGGAAAACGCGTATTATTCGGTTATCAGCCCGGAAGGCTGCGCGGCGATCCTTTGGAAAGAACGTGCCGCCGCGGCCAAAGCCGCCGAGGCGCTCAAAATTACGGCCAAACACCTGCTCGAATTGGGGCTGGTGGACGAAGTCATCCCCGAACCGCTGGGCGGTGCCCATGCCGACCCTGCTGCGGCGGCCAAAAACCTGAAGGAATACCTGTTGAAGCATCTGGAACAGCTTAAAGCCTTGTCAGTGGATGACCGGCTCAAGCTGCGCTATGACAAGTTCCGCGCGTTTGGCCATTTCCGCGAGAAACCACCCGCACCCGCCGAGGCCGCAGCTACTTGATGCCCGTGGTCAGCCAGGTTCTCAACCCTTGAAACCAGCATGCTCTACCCGTTAACCTTCCAGCCCATCTTCAAGCAGCTCGTCTGGGGCGGGCGCGAACTGGAACGGCGGTATGGCAAAGTGCTGCCCCCGGAGGTGCCCATCGGCGAGTCGTGGGAAATCAGCGATCGGCCCAACGATGTCAGCGTCATCGCCAACGGGCCGCTGGCCGGCAAAGACCTCCGCTGGCTGATGGAGAATTGCCGAACGGAACTGCTGGGAAACGCGCCGTCTCCGGGCGGACGATTCCCGCTGCTGCTCAAGATCCTGGACGCGCAAACGAAACTTTCCCTGCAAGTGCATCCTCCGGCCGCCCGGGCAGCGGAGCTTGGCGGAGAGCCCAAGACCGAGATGTGGTATATCACGCAGGCCGCCCCGGGCGCGGAGCTGTTCGCCGGTCTGAAACGCGGAGTCACCCGCGCGGAGTTTGAACGCAAAATCCAGGATGGCACGGTGGCCGACTGCTTTCACCGGATCAGCGCGCGGGCGGGAGACGCCCTGTTCCTGCCCAGCGGGCGCGTGCATGGGCTTGGTGCTGGCCTGGTCCTCTTTGAGATTCAGCAAAACTCGGACACCACCTACCGGGTCTTTGATTGGAACCGGGTGGGCCTGGACGGCAAGCCTCGCCCGCTGCATATCCCGCAAGCCCTGGCCAGCATTGACTTTAACGATTTCGAGCCGGAATTGCTCCCGGCGGCATGGAGCCCGGGCGAAACGTGCCAGGTGCGGCCGCTGGTGCGCGAATCCGTTTTCGCCGTCGAAGCCTGCGCTGCCGCCGCCGGTGCGCGCGTGCCGCTCCCGCCGCGGAAAATGCAGATTGTGGCGATGCTGGCCGGGCGGGCCAGGATCGGCGACGGCTCCGAGGCGCTTGCCCTCGCGGCGGGGCAATTCGGCCTCGTGCCGGCGAGCCTGCCGCCGATGAGCGTGCGCGCCGCCGAGCCGGTCACCTTCCTGCGCATCGAGCTATGAAGAAGTTTCTCAAAGGCTGGGCGATCAACACGCTCGCGGTCCTGGTGGCGGTTTATATCGTCCCGGGCCTGCGCTTCACCGACAACAGCTTGTTGACCCCGCTGGTCACTTCGCTTGTTCTGGGCATTCTGAACGCCTTCATCCGGCCCGTGCTCCTGTTGCTGGCTCTGCCGCTGCTGATCTATACGCTGGGCCTCTTCACGCTCGTAATCAACGCGCTGCTGCTCTATTTGGTGAGCTATCTGCTGGCGCAGCACTTCGCGGTGGACAGCTTCGGAGCGGCCCTCGCGGGCGCGTTGATTATCAGCATCGTTTCCCTGGTGCTGAACCTCCTGACCGGCACCAGCCGGGCCCGGGTCCGCTATCAGCGCGGGCGCCAGCCACCCGACGCAAATAACCGCGGCCAGGGGCCCGTCATTGACGTCTGAATCCCGTCCGCACTCCGCCTTGGCCGTCAAGACCCAGCCTGGTAAGCCGCGTGCCGGGTTTTAATTCCGCGCGCCAGAAACTCCCGCTCAAAATCCGTTAGCTGGGCAGCCAATTCAGCGGGAGTGTCCACGGAGTGGAAAGCCGGCTCCGCGCCAAACACGCGCACCATTTGCTCGAAGTAATCCGGGTCATCGGTTCGCAAATACACCCGGCCTCCGGGCTGGAGCGCCTGCCGGGCCAGGGCGGGAAAGCGCTCGTTGACGAGCCGGCGGCGGCGGTGCTTCCGTTTGGGCCACGGATCGGGAAAATAGATGTGCAGCGCCCGCACGGAACCGGGCGGCAACAGGTATTGGACAAAATAAGCGCATTCCAGGCGCACCCCGCGCAGGTTCGTCAGTCCGGCGCGCTGGCCTTTGCGGTCGAGTTTTCGCAGGCGCCCGAGCAACCGCTCCACCCCGATGAAGTTGTGCTCCGGGTTTTGGCGGGCATACTCGGCCAGGAACGACCCGTCGCCGCTGCCCAGTTCCACCTCCAACGGCTGCGCCCGCTCGAACAGCTTTGCCAGGTCAAGCCGCTCGACAATGGACGGCAGCGCGTAGATCAGGCTCATTCCCGCACCCGGCCGGTGCGCCCCAACGCTAATAGCGGTAGTGTTCCGGCTTGTAGGGGCCCTCGATGGGGACGCCGATGTAGTCGGCCTGCTGGCGGGTCAGGCGGGTGAGCTTGACGCCAAGCTTGCCCAGGTGCAGGCGGGCGACTTCCTCATCGAGCTTCTTGGAGAGACGATAGACGGCCGGCTTATAGGTGGCGCGATTGTTCCACAGATCGAGCTGGGCCAGCACCTGGTTGGTAAACGAGTTGGACATTACGAAGCTCGGATGCCCTTCGGCGCAGCCCAGGTTCACCAGCCGCCCCTCGGCCAGCAGGTAAATGCTGCGGTCGCCCGGCAGGTCGTAGCGGTCCACCTGCGGCTTGATATTCACCCGCACGACGCCCCGGGCGGCATTCAGGCGCTCCACCTGGATCTCATTGTCGAAGTGGCCGATATTGCAGACGATAGCCTGGTCCCGCATCTTGAGAATATGCTCCAGCCGGATCACATCGCGGTTGCCGGTGCAGGTGACGTAGATGTCCGCTTCGCCCAGCGTGTCCTCGACGGTCTTAACCTCGAACCCCTCCATCGCGGCCTGCAAGGCGTTGATCGGGTCAATCTCGGTCACGATTACGCGCGCCCCGAACCCGCGCAGGCTGTGGGCGCTGCCTTTGCCGACATCGCCGTAGCCGCAGACGCAGGCGGTTTTGCCGGCGATCATCACGCCCAGGGCGCGCTTGAGGCCGTCGGCCAGCGATTCGCGGCAGCCGTACAGGTTGTCGAACTTGGACTTGGTGACGGAGTCATTGACGTTGATGGCGGGCACCAGCAGTTTGCCGGCGGCGAGCATCTGGTAGAGGCGGTGGACGCCGGTGGTGGTTTCCTCGCTCACCCCTTTCCAGTCCCGGACCGCCCGGGTGAACCAGCCGGGGCGTTCCTTCGCGCAGCGCCGAAGCAGGTTCTTGATGACCTGCTCTTCGTGGCTGTCGCTCGGGGTGTTGGCCCAATCGCTGCCGTGCTCCATCTCGTAGCCCCGGTGCAGCAGCAGCGTGGCATCGCCGCCGTCGTCCACGACCAGTTCCGGCCCCCGGCCGCCGGGATGCGTCAACGCCGCCAGGGTGAAGTCCCAGTAGTCCTCCAGCGATTCGCCTTTGAACGCGAAGACGGGAACCCCCGCCTGGGCGATCGCCGCCGCCGCCTGGTCCTGGGTGCTGAAAATATTGCAACTGGCCCAGCGCACCGCCGCGCCCAGTTCGACCAGCGTCTCGATCAGCACGGCCGTCTCGATGGTCATATGCAGCGAGCCGGTCACGCGCACGCCCTTCAGGGGCTTGCTCGCGCCATACTTCTCGCGCACCGCCATCAGCCCCGGCATCTCCTGTTCCGCCACGGTGATTTCCTTGCGGCCCCAATCGGCGAGGCCGGGGTCTTTGATCCGGCCCTCGCGGACCGTGCGTTGTTTGCTCCTGTTCCTGGTCAAAGTTGCCATAATGCTTGTGGTTGAGGTTCCGGGGGTTGACTCAAAGGCTTCCGCCCCAGCTCAGGCGCGGCCGGCCCGGCGCTTGAGCCGCGCCGCGGCTTTCTTCAAGGTGGCCGCCGCCACCGCCGGCGCGCCCCGGCTCGCCGCCCGGCGCAGAGCCGCCGCCTGGTCCGTCTTTTCCCAGGTGATGTCCGGGTCGTTCTTGCCGAAATGGCCGTAGTTGGTGGTCTTGAGATAAATGGGCCGCAGCAGGCGGAGCTGCCGGATGATGTCCGCCGGCTTGAAGCTGAACACCTCGGCTACCGCGCGCTCCAGTTCTTCGTCGCTCACCACGCCCGTGCCGAACGTGTTGATGCAAACCGACACCGGCTCCGGATGCCCGATGGCATAGGCAAATTGAATCTCGGCGCTCGTCGCCAGCCCGGCCGCCACGATATTCTTGGCCACATACCGGCCCATGTAGGCCGCGCTGCGGTCCACTTTCGACGGGTCCTTGCCGCTGAAGCAGCCGCCGCCATGCCGGCCCACCCCGCCGTAGCTGTCCACGATGATTTTGCGCCCGGTCAACCCCGTGTCGCCCTGCGGCCCGCCCACCACAAACCGCCCGGTCGGGTTGACGAGATAGGTCGTCTGCCGGTCGAGCAGGTGCGGCGGCAGCACCTTCTTCACCACTTCCTTGATGATGAAACTCTCGATGGTCCGGTGCTTCACGTCGGCGGCGTGCTGCGTGGACACCACGACGTTGGTGATGCGCGCCGGCTGGCCGTTGACATACTGCACCGAGACCTGGCTCTTGGCGTCCGGGCGCAGCCATTTGATCGCGCCGGTCTTGCGAATGCGGGTCAGTTCGCGCCCCAGTTGATGGGCGAACATGATCGGCGCCGGCATCAATTCGGGGGTTTCCTTCGTGGCGTAGCCAAACATCAGGCCCTGGTCGCCCGCCCCCTGCTCGGCGGTCCCTTTTCCTTCGGCGGAGCGGGCATCCACGCCCTGCGCAATGTCCGGGCTTTGCGACGTGACCGCGTTCAAAATCATCACCCGGTCCGCGTGGAAAACGTCATCCGCATGCGTATAGCCAATGTCGCGAATGGTCTGGCGGGCGATGGCGTTGAAGTCCAGCCGGGCCCGGGTGGTGATTTCTCCGCCCACCACCACCAGGTTGCTCTTGGCGTAAGTCTCGCAGGCCACCCGGCTGCGCGGGTCCTGGGCCAGGCAGGCGTCCAGCACCGCATCCGAAATCGTGTCGCACACCTTGTCCGGATGGCCTTCGCCGACGGATTCAGAGGAAAAAATGTAATTCTGGCTCATAGTATCAAGCGGTATCCACAGGTCTTCAATTCATATTGACGTATCAGGATAACATGATACATTCAGGTATGCCTGTCAACCGGTTTCTCGCCCGCCCATGTCCGCCACCTTGAAATGCCTCCGGGCTCTGTCCGACCCCACCCGCCTGCGGATCGTCGCGTTGCTGGAGCGGGACGAGCTCTCCGTCAACGAACTGCAGGAAATCACCCGGATGGGCCAGTCGCGCATTTCCACCCACCTGGGGCTGCTGCAGGATTCCGGCTTTGTGCAATCCCGGCGGGAAGGCAAGCGCGCCTTTTACCGGCTGGGCCCGGCCGCCGGCACCATGGCCGGCGAGCTCCGCCAACTGGCGATCCGCGGCGCCGGGGAACTGCCGGGGCACGCGGACGACCAGGTCAATTTGAAGCGCATCCTGGCCCGCCGGCGCGCGCAGGCGCAGGTTTATTTCAACCAGGTGGCGGGGCGGTTCGACCGGGTCTATGGCCCGGGGCGTTCCTGGGAGGCTTTCGGGCACTTGCTGCTGCGCATCCTGCCGCCGCTGGTGGTGGCGGACCTGGGGGCGGGCGAGGGCTTGCTGAGCGAGCTGCTGGCCCGGCGCTGCCGCAAAGTCATCGCGGTTGACAACTCCCGGAAGATTGTCGCCTTCGGCGCGGCCAAAGCCCGGAGAAACAACATGAAGAACCTCGAATTTCGCCTCGGAGACCTCCAGGACCCGCCCGTGGCGCCGGCCAGCGTGGATTTGGCGATCCTCAGCCAGGCCCTGCACCACGCGCAAGACCCGGCCCGGGCGATTGCCAGCGCCGCCCGCATCCTGAAACCGGGCGGCCAGATCATGATTCTCGACCTCGCCCGGCATCGCTTCGAGCGCGCGCGCAAGCTCTACGGCGATCACTGGCTGGGGTTTGCCGAAAGCGAACTGCACCGCTGGCTCGAAGCCGCCGGCTTCAAACACATTGAAATCAGCAGGGTCGCCCGCGAAGAAGCACCGCCGCACTTTGAAACGCTCCTGGCGGCGGCGCAAAAATAACGTGCGCGGCGCGATCCGGCCGCCTCCTTTTCGACCCGGCCTATCCACTTTTGAGACACTGTCCCGGGACACTGCCCATTTCTTCATCCCCGGCGCCAGCCGCGCCTCGGGTCAAAAACGGACTCGCCGCGACAAAGCCCGGGGTTGACTCCCTTCGCCAAAGAGGTAATTTACAGGGTGCGGTGAGCAACCGGCAATACGTGAACAAATACTGTAATCATAATAACCGCCGGTGGCTCTGTTCACGCCGCAATGATAGAAAGACTAAATCATGAAAAGAACAGCATCCCACATCGGGGGCTTTACGCTGGTGGAGATCATGATCGTGGTGGCCATTATCGGCCTGCTCGCCTCGATCGCGGTCCCCAACTTCACGAAAGCCCGTATGACGGCTCGTATGAACGCTTGTATCAGCAACTTACGAGTAATTGACGGGGCGATTCAGCAATGGGCCCTGGATACCAAGCAGGGGGAAACGGCCCAGGTGACCGCCGCGGATATCCTGCCGTACCTGAAGAATGCGGTCACATGCCCCTCCGGCGGCAAGACATTCACCGACAGCTACTCGGTGACGACCGTGGAGGCCCGGCCCACGTGCCTCATTCAGCCCAGCACTCACAAACTCGAAGAGACGCTGCAGTAGCCGCCGGTTCTTGCAATTCAGTTCGACCGGCCCGGGAATGATCCCGGGCCGCTTTTTTTAACCGGGTCAAAGGGAGGGGATAAGGAGCCTTCCCCGGGTTGGCATCCGGTATGCTGAACCCTTCAGGTGCGGTTGCAGCGGGCAATCAGTGAACAGAAACCGTACTAATAATAACCCGCCCGTTGCGTGTTCACGCCGCAAGAACAGAAAGACCGAAAGCAAGTATGAAGAACATGACCTCCCGGAAATCGGGCTTCACCCTGGTGGAAATCATGATCGTTGTGGCCATCATCGGCCTGTTGGCGGCGATCGCTATTCCCAACTTCGTGCGGGCCCGCACACAATCGCAGAAGAATGCCTGCATCAACAACCTGCGCCAGATTGACGGCGCCGCGCAGCAGCTTGCCCTCGAAAACAAGCTGGCGGCTTCGTCTACTGTCACCACGGCAGACCTCATTCCGTATCTGAAGGCTGCCCCGGTGTGCCCTGCTGGCGGTTCGTCTGCGACCTTTGAGAGCAGCTACAAGCCTGAGCTTTCAACTAACTCGACCTGCAAGATTGATGCGGCGAACCACGTTCTGCCGCCGACGAGCTAATCATCAGTTAGTTTAACTCTTCGCGAGGCTTGAGAAGTGATTCTCAAGCCTCTGTTGCGTACCGGCAGGGCAGCCTCCCGCTGCCCGTCTGCATCAAAGTGCTTGACCCTCTCGGCCAGTTCCCCGAAAAAGCAATAACAAGCCCTCTCCTTCGTCAGGATAGCCGGCGGCTCCTCAAACATCTCCCTCCCCACCCGGAACCCCATACCCAGCCATCCACGTCTTTTCCCCGTCCTGCTACGTCGTGTATAAGGGGTGTACAAGGGATGCTCACCGGGAGTTCATAGGATTTTACCTTGTATCTCCGGTGAGCATCCCTTGTACACCCCTTGTACACGGCCTATAATTGGCTATAAACAGGCTCGAAATGGCCTGGATCGCGCGAATCTGGGGATAACGCAGACTGACAGGGAAGGGGAGGTGCCAAGCCGGCTATTTCCATGAGTGTCCAAAAATGGGACACTCCTGAAGGCCGTATGGCTCGCGTAGAGGCGATTGCTGTTTGGTTGGGGAAAGACTTGTTGAGAGGGCTTCGAGCTAAAATGCAGGCATTTTTATCCGCATAAAGGCTGAAAGTAAGAAGAGTGGATAGGAGTATCCGGGCTTCAGGCGGCGTTCTGAACCGCGGCGCAAGGACGCAGGCGGGGGTTATGAGGTACTGATTTTGCTGGTTTATGGTAGAGATTTTGCTTGAGTTGGAAAGTGGTTGTCTCGTGCCCGGCGCACACTATGCTGAGCATGAAAACGAGAGCGGCCAGGAACCATGGAACCGATTATTGAAACCAGAAACCTGCGCGTCGAGTTTCGCGCACAGAACTCCGGGTCGGAGAAGAAGGTCGCGGTCAAAGACCTGAACCTGCGCATTTGCGGCGGCGAAGTATTCGGCTTCCTCGGCCCCAACGGCGCGGGGAAGACGACGACCATGAACGTGCTGCTGGGGTTCGTTAACGCGACCCGCGGATCGGCCTGCCTTTTCGGGGTGGATGTGCGCGAGCCGATCGCCCGCCAGCGCATTGGCTACCTGCCCGAGCTGACGTATTACTACAAGTTCCTGACCGCCGAGGAGTTGCTGCGATTCTACGCGCGCATTTTTGGCCTTCCGCGGGCCGTGGCGGATCAGCGCATTGAGCAGCTTCTCAAGCTGGTCGAGCTGGACACCGCCCGGCGGCGGCTCATCAAGACCTATTCCAAGGGGATGCAGCAGCGGGTGGGGCTGGCCCAGGCCCTGATCAACAATCCCGATCTGCTAATCCTGGATGAGCCCACCAGCGGGCTGGACCCGTTGGGCCGCATGAAGGTGCGGGAGATTATCCAGCGGCTGAAGAACGAGGGCAAGACGGTCTTTTTCTCCTCCCATGAGCTGGGCGAGGTCGAGACCGTCTGCGACCGGGTTGCCATTATCAACCAGGGCGAACTCAAGGTCGAGGGGCGCGTGGCCGACCTGGTCAGGGAACACCAGGCCAACCTCGAGCGGATTTTCCTGAACATTATCGGCTATCAACCTGAATCCGACGCATGAATACCATCTTCGCGCTCGCTAACGTGGTCATTAAGGAACTGTGCCGGCGCAAGGACTTTTACGTTCTGTTTGTCCTGACCGCCGTCCTGACCCTGCTGCTGGGGTCGGTGAGTTTTTTCCAGGATATCAAGGTGGTCCGCTACGTGAAGGAGATAGCCTTGCTGCTGATCTGGATTTCGGCGCTGGTGATCGCCATTGCCACCACCGCCCGCCAGCTCCCGGCCGAGCGCGAGCACCGCACGATCTTTCCTTTGCTGGCCAAGCCGGTGACGCGCGGGCAGGTGATTCTTGGCAAGTTTGTCGGCTGCTGGCTGGCGTGTGGCCTGGCGCTGGTGGTTTTCTATCTTTTCTTCGGAGTGGTCAGCGGCTCGCGCGAACATTCCTGGCCGGTGCTGAATTGGCTGCAGGCCTTCTGGCTGCAATGGTCCATGCTGGGCATTGTGGTGGCGCTGGTGCTGCTGGGCTCGATCGTCTTCGCCGCCCCGTCGTCCAATGCCACCATCTGCTTTATTCTCGTGCTCGGGATTCTGCTCCTGGGGCGCCATCTGAACCAGGTCGCCTTGCAGCAGCCCGAGCCGTTGCGTTCGGTCGTGTATGGGCTCTACTTTTTCATCCCGCACCTCGAATGGTATGACGTGCGCGATCTCATTATCTACGACCATCAGCTAATCGGCTGGGGGGATTGCGCCCTGGCGTCGCTCTACGCCGGGGTCTATGCGGCGCTGCTCCTGTTCGGCGCCTGGCTGTTGTTCCGGCGCAAGCCTTTGCACCTGTGAAACGCCTGGTTCCGTATCTGATTCTGGGCTTGCTGGCGGTGGGGTGCTTCAGCCTGGCCACGGTGCTGCAGGCGCGCGCCTATGGCTGGAGCCGGCGGGCCCAGGCGGACAACATTCTGAAGGTGCTGCTCGGGGACGGCCGCCGTCTGTTTGCCAATCATTTCTTCATCCAGGCCGATGTCTCCTTTCATAGCGGGTATTACCCGTCCATCTTCGACCAGGCCCGCGCCGCGCAAGGCTCCCGCCATCTCACCGCCGAAGAGGGGGATCCCGCGCACGAGGAGCATGAAAAAAGCATGGACTTCCTTGGCCCGCCCCGGGACTGGATCGAGCGCTTCGGCCGGCATTTCATGGTCACCGATCACACGCACCTGCACGGGGATACCGAAAGCGAAATCCTGCCCTGGCTCAAAATCTCCGCCGAGCTGGACCCGCAGAAGGTCGAGACGTACACCGTGGCCGCCTACTGGCTGCGCAAGCTGAACAAAGCCTCTGAGGCGGAGGAGTTCCTGCGCGAGGGCTTGCGCAACAACCCGAACAGCCATGAAATCCTTTTCGAACTGGGCCGCCTTTGCGCCGAGTATCATCACGACCCCGCCCGCGCCCGCAAAATGTGGGAATTGGGCTTGCGCAAATGGGCCGACCAGGAAGCCGCCGGCCAGAAACCCGAGCTTTTCCATCTCGATCAGCTCGCGGTGCATCTCGCGCGCCTCGAAGAGCAGGAGGGGAACCTGGCCCGTGCCATCGAATTGCTGCAACTGGCCATCAAAGCCACTCCTCACCCGGAGGCGTTGCAACGCCAAATCGAGGAACTCGAGCAGCGCCGCGCCGCGCATTCGCCCGGCGCCAGCCCTCCAGCGCATTAACGCCTCTCGCGACCATCCCGGCCCCGTGCGTTCGCGACAGACGGCAAGCTTTTTAGCGCGTTAAGCCAACGGTTGCTTGCTCCCGCTCCCGGGAGGCGGCGGCGGGTGGTGTCGTGTCCGGTGCCCCTCGTCGCCACAGCATCACCAGGCAGATTCCCAGTGAAAGGGCTGATAGGATCGCTCCGATGGTGAACGCCCGATCCCGGTGAACCAAGCTCACCTCATGCTGTCCGGCGGGCACTTCCAGAGCCTGGCAGGCGTAGTTCGCCCGCCAGAGCCGAACCGGACACCCATCCACCCACGCGCGCCAGTTGGGGTAGAACGACTGGGCGATCACCACCAGCGCCGGCGCGGGAGTCTGGACGCGGAACCGGACGCGCTCCGCGCTCCATTGCGGAGAGAGAATGCGAGCCTCTGGAACGGCGGCGGCGCCCACCTGCGCCCGCGCCGCCGTCGGCAGGTAAACTACTTCGCGGGGCAGGAAATCGCCGGCAGTGACCGCGGCCCGGGTCTGCGCTTCGTCGGCGAAAATCGGGCGCTGCCCGGCTGTGATCAGGGGCCTTGCGCCGGCACGCGCCTGCCATGCAAAGACGTTGTCGGGCGCCGTCACCCAGGCCACACCCAGGAAATCCGCCAGGGGAGACGCCAGCAGGTTTGAATAGGACAACTGATTCGTGTCGGCGAGCGCTGCCAGCAGCTCGGTGGTTCGGCGGAGCCGCAGCGAGCAAAAGCCATCCGCTTTGGGGATGTTCTCCAGCAGGTTGTTGTTGTGAAACAGGGCGCCGCGCACGGTGGCGCAATAGGCGACCGCGTTGGTCATGCCGACCCGGTTGAGGAAAGCTTCTGCCTGTCGGCTGACCAGCGCGCGCGATTCTCCCAGGCGCGGCCGGGAAGCCAGGTTCAGTTCGATCGGCCCAAAGACCCGCGGGGTCGCCGTCGGATGCATTCGCCGGCCTGCTCCCACGAGGTCCAGGCCGATCAGCACCACGACCGCCGCCCCCAGCAGGGTGCGCGTGCGGGTTTGGCCGGCTGCCAGCAATCCGCCCACGCCGCCGATCACCCCCGCCAGAAACAGCATCCGCTCCGCGCCGTCCCGGCATGTCACCGCCCAATTTTCACCCGGTGCCGGCGACCGGTGCGCGGCCACCAGCACGCCCGCGGCCAGGATTAAAAAGAAAGCCCCTGTGCCCAGCAGGAGGCGCAGGTTTCGCCGGGCCGCCGGGGCCGGGGCGTCCAGCAAGGCCTGCAATCCGCACGCCGCCAGGAGCGGAAGGGCAAAGACCGGGAGCGCGATGAACTTGACCGGGTAACGGGCGAAGCCAATGGCCGGCAACACGCTTTTCAGCCAGGGGTAAAGGAATCCCTGATGCCCGGCAGCCAGCACCAGCCCCAGCAGCGCCGCGCCCGCCAGCCAGCGGGCCTGCCAGGGGCGCCCGCGCCAGGCGCCAACGAATGCCAGGACCAGCACGCCCGCGCCGACATAATAGGACTTGGTCCAATACTGATCGGCCAGGTGGTAGGTATCCAACAGCGATTGGACGGCATGAAACTGCGGCACGATGAAGTTCGCCCAGCCCCAGGCCGGCAGGGGCCACGCATCCGCCTCGCCATACGAGGTGTCCCGGTCCGAATGGGCCACCAAATCCCGGAATGGCAGCAACTGCACCGCGGCCAGCCCCGCCACCAGCGCCACGACGACGGCAAACCGCCGCAGCCCCGGCCCGGCCGCCACGCGCCGCCGCCCCAATTCCCGCAGCCACAATGCCGCCAGCAGCAGCCAGGTGAACAGGATGATCTCGGGCGCGCCGGACAGCATCTGCATGGCCCCGGCCAGCGCGGCTCCCGCCAGCCGCCGGCCTCCGCCCCGCTGCCAGGCCGAGGTCACCGCCAGGATCACCCACGGCTGCCAGCTCAGCGCGGCGAGGTTGCTCGTCCATAGCAGGCAGTTGAGCAGCAGCCCGTTCAAGCCAAACGCCACGCCGGCTATGCTCGCGGCCAGCCGGTTCTGCGTCCAGCGCCACGCTAGGAGATACATCCCCACGCCCGCCAGCACGAGATGCCCCAGCCCCAGAATATTCAACGCCCACGGCAACGGCAGCAGCGCGGCCACCAGCGCCGGAGGATAGCAAACCGAGGTATTCCACTGCGCCAGGAACGGCACGCCGCAGTTGTTCAGCGGGTTCCAGAGCGGCACTTCGCCGCGCCAAAGACAGTCCTGCAGATAGCGCGCGTTGGGATAGGTGAACAGGCCGTAGTCCTGGTAGAAGAAAGTTTGCGCGCCGAGGATTACCGCGGGGTAAAGCACGAACAGGAACAACGCGATCACCAGCGCCAGCCGGCCCGGGGTGAAGGCTTCCATCCAGGAACGATCGGCCGCGCCCGTGGCGGGGGCGGCATGGTTTCGCGACAGCATGAGCCGGGGGAGACGCTAGTGCAACCTCCGGGGCGATGCAAGCGGCAAGCGGCCAGCGCAGCGGCAAAGGAGCGAGGCGGGAGGCTGTCGGCGGGTCCGCGGCCTGGAGCGCCCTGGGTGAGCGGGAATAACGGCTGGGGGGCGGATCATGGCTTGGGGCCATCACTGCAACGGCGGCGAGTTTCCGGTTGGCTGGCGGCTCCGGCACCCGGGCATTTGGGCGTTGAAAACTCCAGCGCCGGCTTGACGATCGCGCTGCCGGGCATCATGCTGGCGGCCGTGCGCACTATGCGAATACGACCCTTCATTCTTTGCCTTCCGGTTCTCGCGGCGACCGCCTTCGCCGGGGACTCGACGCCCCTGGTTCTGGAGAATCCGCGGTTCCACTACGCCATTTCGCCCGAAGGGCGGAACGTGGCCTTTGTGGACCGCGCCACGGGGACGAATTACCTCCGCGCACCCGGCGCTTCGCCTTGTGCGCGGGTGCGGGTTCAGGGGCGGGAGTTTCCCGCCACTGCCGCCGCGCTGGCCGGCGGGCGGTTGACCCTGCGCTTCGGCGCCAATGGCCTTCAAGCGGTGCTCCAGGCTGAAGCGCGCCCGGACTGCATTGTCCTGCGCGTCGAGTCGGTCAGTGGCGGGGATGTTGACGCCCTGGTCTTTCTGAATGTCCCGCTCACCCTCGCGGGAACGCCCGCCGAGCCGTTCGGCGCCTGCGCGCATTCGCTGAACCTGTTCACCCGGGTGCCCGCTCTGCCGGCGCTGCAAAGCGAACTGCACGCCTCGTGCGAGAAGAAGTTCGGGTTGGTCGGCGCGCGCGTGGCCATCGTGGCCGCGCCGATGGCGCAACTGCTGCCGGCGCTTCAGGCGACCCTTGCGGGCGCCAGCGAACTGCCGGTCTGCCGCACCGCCGGGCCGTGGGCGCGCGAAGTCCCCTTCAATCACGGCTCTTACCTGTTCAACTTCGGCACGCTCACCGAGACCAACGTGTCCGATTGGATCGAGATGGCCCGCAGCCTCGGCTTCACCCAGATTGACAATCACGGCGGCGGCGGCTTCTTTCGTTTCGGCAGCATGGAGTTGAACCGCGAGAAATGGCCGGACGGCTGGGCCGGCTGGGAGCGCATGGTGGCCCGGCTCCACGCGGCGGGCATCGGCTCCATCTTCCACACTTACGCGTTCTTCATAGACAAGCATTCCCGCTATGTGACGCCCGTGCCGGACCGGCGGCTGGATGCCTTCCGCGCCTTCACGCTCGCCGAGCCGCTCAGCGCGGACGCCGCCGAGATCACGGTGCGGGAAACCACCGCGGGCCTCTCCACCGTGACGGGGTTCTTCGAGCAGAACAGCGTGGTGCTGCATATCGGCGATGAATTGGTGACTTTCGGCGGCATCAGCCGGCAGCCCCCGTGGCGGTTCACGGGTGTCCAGCGCGGCGCGTTTGGCACCCGGGCCGCCGCGCACGCCGCGGGCGCCCGGGCCCGCCACCTCAAGGAATGCTTCGGCTTGTTCGTCCCGGATCCGGAATCATCCCTGTTCGCGGAAATCGCCGCCAACCATGCCGAGGTGGTGAACCGCTGCGGGTTCGACGGCATTTACCTCGATGCCATTGACGGCGCTTCGATCCTGCGCGGGCCCGAGGAAAGCTGGTATTGGGCCCAGAAGTTCGTTGTGGAAATCCAGCAGCGCCTTCGGCAGCCGATCGGCATGGAGATGAGCGATATGTGGCACCACTTCTGGCAATACCGCACCCGCTGGCAGGCGTGGGACTATCCGCGGCGGGGCCATGCGCGGTTTATTGACCTGCACGCGGCGGCCATCAACGGCGGGCTGCTGCTGCCGCTGCACCTGGGCTGGTGGGGTTTCCAGTCCTTCAACCCGCCGCAAGTCGAGCCGGCCTACCCGGACGTGATTGAAACCCTCGGCGCCCGGCTCATCGGGTGGGATGCCGGCATTTCGCTGACCGCCGGCATAGACCGTGAGGCTCTCCGCACCACGCCGCTCTTCCGCCGGGCGGTGGACATTCTGCGGACCAGCGAGGCGCTTCGCCACGCCCGGGCGTTCGATCCAGTCGCCCGCGCCGCCCTGCGCGAGCCCGGCAGCCGTTTTCTGCTGGTCACGAACGCCGCGGGACAGCCTCGCTTCCGCCGCGCCGTGCTCCAGGAGCACACGCTTTCCTCCGCCGAGCCCTGGACCCTGGCCTGGCCGGTCACCAATGCCTTTCAGCCGCAGCCGATTCGGTTCCGCCTGGAAGCCCTGATGTCCGCCGCGCAACCCGATGATACCAACGCCCTTCTGCTCGTGGACCTGGCCCGAACGAATGGCGGCTACTGGAAAGCCACCAGCGCCGATGGCGTGGCCTGCCGATGGGCGCCCGGGGATGGCCAAAGGGAGGCCGGTGGCTGGCTGGCCGCCACCAACGCCGGCAAGGTCGCCTGCAACGCCGCGTGGACCCGGCTCGAACATCGCTTCGACCCGCTGCTCAACCTCAAGGAGCAGCCGGCGCTCAGCTTCGAGGTGGATGGAGACGGCTCCGGCGCCGTCGTCGCAATCCGCCTCGAAAGCCCGCGCGCCATCGCTTACGGCGCGGTTGCCGACCGCTACCTGGATGTGAATTTCACCGGCCCGCGTACGTTCACCCTCGTCGAAACCGAGTCCACCCGCTGGAGCGATTACGTGTGGAACGACGGCAAGCATCCCTACAATGTTTATCGCGAGACGATTGACTTTGGCGCCATCGAATCCGTCAGTCTTTGGCTGCAGAATCTCCCTCCCGGGCGGGAGACCCGGTGCCGGCTTGGCCCGGTGCGGGCGGTGCCGCTGCGCGCGGGCCGCCTGCGGAATCCGCGATTGACTGTGGGCGGCCAGACGGTCGAGTTCCCCATCGAACTGGCTTCCGGTTGCTGGCTCGAGGGCACCGGCCCGGACGACTGCGCCGCCTACGGCGCGCGTGGTGAGGCGCTGGGCAAAGTGACCCCGCGCGGAGATTGGCCCCGGCTCCCGGCCGGCGTCGTGGCGATGCAGTTTGCCTGTGAATCCGCCGCCTCGCCCGCGCCGCGCGCCCGCCTCACCGTGTTCTGCCAGGGCGCGGACCTCTGAGTTGGCCGGCAAAAGTAAGGGCGGCCCGGCTTTTACACCGAACCGCCCTAACCCAACCCAACTAGGACATACGGGCGGCTTTTTTTTCGGTTGCCGCCCGAACCATGAAGGTGCGGGTATCCGCGCCCGCACCGGAAAGACTTATGGCATGGATCGCGCCGGAACGCAAGCGTTTGTTTGCAAATTTTTACGCGCGCCACTTCTCCCGGAGAAAAGCCGGGTTAGCGGGCCGAGCCGGGTCGGGCGTCCGGCGGAGGCGGCTCGCGGCAGGGCTGGTTGGATTGAAAAAGCTCCAGCAATTGCCGGCTCTTTTCCGCGACCTCGGGTAGCCCGGCTGCCAGCGCCTGGGCCTGGGCTTGCCGGGCCGCTTCGATCGCTTCCTTGAACCGGCCGGCCCCGGCATAGGCGGCGGCCAGGGTGTTTGCCAGGGCCGGGTTCTGATGGTGGGCCAGGGCGCAGGCCTGTTCGGCGAAGCGAACGGCGCGCGCGCCATCCCGTTCTGTGGCTGCCGGGTGGGTGGCCAGTCGCCACGCGAGGTCGTTCAAGGCGTCCCGAATCGTCTCGCGGCCCGGGCTGTCCGGCGCTTCGAGTTGCTCGCGAGGGCAAATGCGGAGGACTTCTTCGAGGTGGAACGCGGCTTCCTGGAGTTGGCCGGTGAGCAGCAGAATCAGGCTGAGCCCGAGGTGCGCCTGGAAAAGGTCTGGCTGCCGGCGCAGGGCTTCCCGGCATTGCTGGATGGCCTCGTCCACCCGGCCTTTGCGGGCCAGGACAATGCCAAGATTGCAGCGGGCCTGCGCGTCATCCGGTTGCCGGCGGACGGCTTCCTGGTAATGCAGAAACGCTTCATCAACCCGGTTTCTTTCGTAAAAGACGTTGCCCAGGTTGTAATGGGCGGTGGCGCTGCCGGGGTTCAGGCGGAGGGCCTGCTGATAGTGTCGAATGGCGTCGTCCGTCCGGCCTTTTCGCCCCAGGGCAAGACCGAGGTTGACGTGCGTTTCGGCGTCATCCGGTCTTTGGCGGATGGCCGCCTCGAATTGGCGGATCGCCTCGTCGGTTTGGCCCCGGTCGGCGAGGATTCGGCCCAGGTTGCGGCGCGCCTCGGCGAAGTCCTCCTGCAGGCGGATGGCCGTCTCGAATTGCTGCTGCGCTTCGTTGGTTTGGCCCAGGCTGGCCAGGGCGATCCCGAGATTATTGTGGGCGTGCGCATTATCCGGCTGCAGGCGAAGCGCATGCTGGTATTGGCGGATCGCTTCGTTCGTTTGTCCCTGCTGAAGGAGCGCGAGTCCGAGGTTGTTGTGCAGGCCCGAGTCATCCGGCCGCAGGCGGAGGGCTTGCTCGTATTGGCGGATGGCCTCGTCCATTTTCCTCTTCCCGGCGAGGGCATCGCCGAGCGCCTTATAAGCGACGTAATTGTCCCGGGTGACGGCTGCCGCATGCTGGAACACGGTTTCGCTCTCCTGCCAATGTCCAAGCTGTTGCCGCGTCAGCACGAGGCAGAAGGCGAGCGCCGCCATCGCCCAAGCCACCCCGGCGCCCCGCCAGCGCCGGAAAAGCGCATGCGCGCCCCAAACCACCAGCACCAGCAGTCCCAGCGTCGGGAGATAAGTATAGCGATCTGCCATCGCCTGCCCGCCCACCTGCACCAGTCCGATCATGGGCACGAGCGTTCCGACAAACCACAGCCATCCCACCAACAGGAATGGCGCCCGCCGCCGCCACATAAAAGCCAGCCCCGAAACGCCCAGCATCAGCCCGCCCGACCCCAACACCGCCGCCAGCGGCCAATGCCCGGGATATGGATAGAACAAGGCCAGGTCGGTCGGCCAGAACTGCTTTCCCAGGTAGCGGCTATAGGAAACCAGGGCGTTCGCGACGCGCGCGCTGAGTGGAAACTTCCCCGCTCCCGGCATGGCGCCGGCCTGCACCGCATAGGTCACAACGCTCATCACCGCCGCCAGCGCGAAGAACGGGATTTTCTCCCCTATCAATCTTCCCCAGGGCACAACCCGGCCCGAAGTCGGAACTGCCGCGCCGCGTTCCGCCTCCTGCCGGGCGCACGACGCCATTCGCATCAGCGGCCAATAGTCCAGCAGCAACAGGACGAATGGCCAGGTCACCAGCGTCGCCTTGGACATCAGTCCCAGGGCGAAGCAGCCGAGGGAGAGAAAATAGAAACGGGCCGAAGAATGGCGGGTGCGCGCACTGGCGCCGTGGAGCGCTGAAAGCCGGCTATCGGCAGCGTAGCGGGCATAGCAGATAAGCGTCAGGAGGCCGAAGCTGCCGCTGAGCACATCTTTGCGTTCCGCCACCCAGGCAACCGATTCAACCCGCAGCGGATGGAAAGCGAACAACGCCGCCACCAGCAAGCTGCGCCCCCGCGCTCCGGTCATCTGGCGCAACCCCACAAAAACCAGCAGTGCGTTGAGGGCATGCAGCAGCACGCTCGTCAAGTGATGCCCCCAGGGCGCCAGCCCATACACCTGGCCGTCCAGCATGTGGGATAGCACCGTCACCGGATGCCAATTGCAGAGCAGCGGATGCCGGAAAGCCCATTTCACTCCCTCCCAGGTTAACCCGCTCCGAACCTGCGGGTTCTCCGTGACATAGCGCGTATCATCGAAGCTGATGAAGTCATGGCCCGTGGCCGGCCAATAGAGCACCAGAGTTGCCAGCGCCAGCGCCGCAGCCAGCAGCCACACCGGGAAGCGCAACGGAACTTTGCCGGCCGGGGATGCCATCATTTGCGCCGGCGGGTATCGGGGATTGATCTGCGCATAAGCCGTCCCTGGCTGTCGCTCAACCGCACGAAATCGGGAACTTTAGCATAACCGCCTTGTAGCGGGAACCCGTGGGGGCCGACAAGTCTTATCTGGAGGAGGCGGGCGTCGGGGATGCGCCGCGTCCAACCGGGCCAAGAGAGCTTGCCCCCGCCCGGGGTGGGTTGGTTATGCTGCCCGCACGCAAAAGCTATGAATGACAATCTTGACGAGAGACTCAGGTTCATTTTCGGGCGAAGGAGCATCCGCGCTTATTCGAGCGCGCCGGTGAGCGAAGCCACGGTGCAACAACTCCTGGCCGCGGCCATGGCCGCGCCGTCGGCGGCGGGGAAGGATCCCTGGCGGTTTGTCGTCGTCCGCAACCGCGGCACGCTCGCGCAGATAGCCGGGGCGCTGCCCAATGGCCGCATGCTGGCCGAGGCGGCGCTGGGCATCGTCGTGGCCGGGGAACTGCCGGCGGCTCATGATCAGCAAGTGGGCTATTTGCTGCAGGATTGCTCGGCGGCCATCGAGAACCTGCTGCTGGGCGCGCATCTCCTCGGCCTGGGCGCCTGCTGGCTGGGAGTGTATCCCCGCGAACAACGGGTGGATGCCCTCCGCCAAATCCTGGCCCTGCCGCCAACGGTGATTCCCGTAAGCTGCATTTCCCTCGGGCATCCGGCCGAAACCAAGCCGCCCCGCACCCGCTTCACCCCGGACTACGTCCACTTCGAGAAGTGGTAAATGGCCAAGGCGCGCGCCGGGGCGGTGGCGGGGTGCCTACGCCGCCTGGCGCTGCCGCCAGTTTTGGCCCAACTCGAGCAGCGTTTCGGCCCGGAGGCACTTGGCGAGCAGCGGGAACACATGCTTCTCTTCGCCGCGGAAGTGCTCGCGCGAGGTCGTGAGCGCGGCCTTGAGGAGGCGCCGGGCTTCAGCGCAGGTTTTAGCCGTATGCACCCGGCGCAGGCGGTCGTCTATTTCCTGATGCTCCTGGTGCAGGCTCTGGAGTTCACCGCTTTGTTCGAGAACATGATCCAACGCCAGGTACGCCAGCTCGGTCTCGGTGCGGGCATGCTCTTCCAGCAGCGCTTCCACCATGCCGGCCAGGGTGCGAACCTCAGCCAGGGTGACCAGGCTGGGCAGCGCCCGTTCGATTTGATCAAACACGCGCAGAAAAACGACATGCTCGGCCAGCAGTGCTTCGATAATGCTCATATCTAAAATTAACTTGGCTGAACCTGGCCGCAAGCGCAACCGGGAAGTTTCCGGCCGGCGGCAGCGGAGGGTTGAAACCGCGCGCCGGTACTGAGACATTGCCCGGCGCACGGCCATGCATATACCAGACGGTTTTATAGACGGAAAGACCGCGGCCGCCACCGCGCTGCTTTCGGCGGCGGGGGTGGGGCTGGCGCTGCGGCAGGTGCGCCGGCGGCTGCCGCCGCGGCGCGTGCCGCTGTTGGGGCTGGCGGCGGCGTTTCTGTTCGCGGCGCAGATGGTGAACTTCCCGGTGGCGGCGGGGGTGTCGGGGCACCTGATTGGCGGCGTGCTGGTGGCGGCGCTGCTGGGCCCGAGCGCGGCGGTGGTGGTGCTGACGACGGTGCTGATCGTGCAATGCTTTCTGTTTGCGGACGGCGGGGTGCTGGCGCTCGGGGCCAACGTGTTCAACATGGCGCTGGTGGGCGCGGTGGGGGGCTGCGCGATTTACCACGGAGTGCGGCGCGGGTGGCCGGGCCGGCGCGGGCAGGTGGCGGCGGTGGCGTTTGCGGGATGGTGCTCCACGGTGCTGGCGGCCACATGCTGCGCCGGGCAGCTCGCCTGGTCGGGCACCGTCGCCTGGTCGGCCGCGTTCCCCGCGTTGACCGGCACGCACATGATCATCGGGGTGGGCGAGGGGCTGATTAGCGCGCTGGTGCTGCTGGCCGTCCTGCGCGCGCGACCCGATTTGGCCTCGGAGCCGGGCGACGCCGCTTCTCCCGGGCGCGGGGGCGAGTTGGTGCGCTATGGGTTGCTGGCGGCGCTGGGACTGGCTCTGTTTGTGGCGCCTTTCGCGTGCCCGTGGCCGGACGGGCTGGAGTCCGTGGCGGCCAGGCTAGGTTTCGAGCACCGCGCCGCCCCACCGGCGATAGCGGCGCCCGCCGCCGATTACCAGGCGCCCGGAGTCTCCTGGGCCGTTGGGGCCACGGCGCTGGCCGGAGCGGCGGGGACGGTGATCGTCTTTGGCCTGGCAGGGCTGCTGGCCTGGTCGCTGGTGCCCAGGCCGGAGGAGAAGGCCCGGGCGGGCAAGCCATGATTGACCACTGGATCGGCCACTACCATCGCGGCCCGGACACGGTGGTGTCGCGGCTGCCGGCGAGCCTCAAGCTGGGGGTGGCGCTGGCGATCATCGCAGGCACGGTGCTGGCGCCGCCGCGGGCGGCGGGATGGTATCTGGCCGTGGCTGCGGCGCTGGCCGGAGCGGTAATCCTCAGCCGGATGCCGATGAGATTTCTCCTGAAACGGCTGGCCTGGCTGTCGCCCTTGGTCCTGGGCGTGGCGGTGGCAAATGTATTTCAGCCTGGCGGGCGCGGGAATTGGCCAACCGTGGCCGTCAAAAGCATGCTCTGCCTGGCAACAATCATCACCGTGTCGAATACCACCCCCTTCAGCCACATCCTGCGCGTTTTGCGCGCGGTGCGCGTGCCGGCCCTGCTGATCACGACCTTGGCGCTTATGCACCGCTACCTCTTTGTGCTGGCGGAGGAGGCGGAGCGAATGCGCCGCGCCCGGACCAGCCGCCTGTTCACGCGCCCGCGCCGCGCCCGCTGGCGCCTGTTGTCCACCGTGGTGGGCCAGCTTTTCGTGCGCGCCTCGGAGCGGGCGGAGCGCATTTACGGCGCAATGTGCGCCCGCGGCTGGAAATGAGCGCGGCCATTGAAGTCAACGCCCTCCGCTACCGCTACCACGACGGCACCGAGGCGCTGCGGGGAGTGAGTTTCACGGTGGCGCCCGGCGAATGCGTCGGGCTGCTCGGGCCCAATGGCTCGGGCAAATCCACCTTGTTGCTGCACCTGAACGGACTCCTGCCGGAGCGCCTCGAACCCCGCGGAGCCGTGCGCATTCTGGGCCAGCCCATCACCCCGGACAACCTCGAAACCGTGCGCCGCCAGGTGGGGCTGCTGTTCCAGGACCCGGATGACCAACTGTTCTGCCCGAGCGTGGCGGAGGACGTGGCGTTTGGCCCGCAGCAGTTGGGGCTTGGCGAGGCCGAGGTGAAGGCGCGAGTGGAGCGGGCGCTGGCGCAAACCGGCCTGGCGGGCTTTGGCCACCGCGCCACGCACCACTTGAGCCGCGGCGAGAAGCGCCGCGCCTGCCTGGCGGGCGTGCTGGCGTGCGAACCGGGTTTGCTGGTGCTGGATGAACCCACCAGCGACCTGGACCCACGCGGCCGGCGTGAATTCAAGGCCCTGCTGCAAAGCATCGCCGCGACCAAGCTGATCGCCACGCACGACCTGGAATTAGTGGTGGAACTATGCTCACGCGCCGTCGTGCTCGACCAGGGCGTGGTGGTGGCAAACGGGCCGGTGCCGGAACTGCTCAACGACGAAGAACTCATGCTGGCGCATGGCCTGGAGCGGCCTCATATCCTGCGGCATAAGCACCCGCATTAAAGCCAGGCCTGAAACGGTCTATTATTCCGCCAAATCCGTGGAGGAACGTTTCGCGGGTTGCCGGAAAGAGAGAGGGAGCCCGCTGCCCGGCGGCAATAGAGAAGCTTGTTGCCGCTTGCAGGAAGGCAGAGACGCGGTGCGTTGTGGGGCGGCGGATTTAATTGCGGCGGCTACGGATGCGGCTGGGGACAGCGTTATCGCAGGCGGGCGGAGGGGCGGATGAAGGTCAGGTCCAGCCCAGCCACTGGCCGATCAGTTGGGTAAGGTAGGCGAAGCCCCAGGCCAGCACCCCCATGTATAGCCACTGGAAGAGGGGCCATTTCCAGGTGTTGGTTTCGCGCTGAACGATGGCCACGGTGCTCACGCATTGCAGGGCGAAAACGTAAAAGACGATGAGGGTGATGCCCGTCAGGGGGGTATAGACGGGGCTGCCGTCGGGTTTTTTCTGCATTTGGAGGGTTTGGGCCAGGCTGTTCATGCTGGAGTGGGTGGGGTCAGCGCGGCCGACGTTATAGACCGTGGACATGGTGCTGACGAAGACTTCGCGGGCGGCAAAAGAGGTGATGATGCCAATGCCGATTTTCCAATCAAAACCCAGCGGGGCGATGACGGGTTCGATCAGCCGCCCCAGCCGCCCGGCGAAGCTCTGGCGCAGGTTTTCGCCGGCGGCCTGGCTGTCGAGCGCGGCCAGTTCCGCGCGCAGCGCCGCGGTTTGCCCGGCGGTTTGGGCGCGGGCGGCCTGGGCTTCGAGTTGAGCGCGCCGGGCCTCGAGGGAAGCATTGGCCGCCGGGTTGCGAGGATAGGTGGCAAGGAACCACAGCAGGATGTTGATGCCCAGAATGACGGTGCCGGCGCGGCGCAGGAAGATTTGGGAGCGGTCCCACATGTGGCGGATGACCACCCGCAGCAGGGGCCGCTTGTAGGGGGGCAGTTCCATGATGAGCAAGGGGGTGTCGCCGCGGAGCAGGGTTTTTTTGAACAGCCAGGCCATGAACAGGGCGACCCCGATGCCGAGCAGGTAGCAGGACAGCATGGTCAAGCCCGGGAGTTTGAGAAAGCCAAACACCGTCAGATTGGGAACACAGGCGGCAATGAGCAGCGTATAAACCGGCAGCCGGGCCGAGCAGCTCATCAATGGCGCCACAAGGATGGTGACCAGCCGGTCTTTGGGGCTTTCGATGGTGCGGGTGGCCATAATGCCGGGGATGGCGCAGGCAAAGGAGCTGAGCATGGGAATGAAGCTCTTGCCGTGCAGGCCGACTTTGCTCATGAACCGGTCCATCAGAAAGGCGGCGCGCGCCATGTAGCCAGTGTCTTCGAGGAAGCCGATGAACAGAAACAGCAACAGGATTTGCGGCATGAACACCACCACCGCGCCCACACCGGCGATAACCCCATCCACCAGCAAGTTGTTGAGGTCGCCGGGGGGCAGGGCGGCGCCCACGGTGCGGCCAAACCAATCCACGCCGGTTTGGAGGGCATCCATGGGGATGCGCGCGAAGGTGAAGATGCCCTGAAACATCAAGGTCATGAGGGCCAGGAAGATGACCGTCCCCCAGAGCTTGTGGGTCAGCACGTGGTCAAGCCGGTCGCTGAAGGTTTCGCCGGGCGGCACCAGTTCGGTCGTGGCCGCCTGCTCAATTGCCGCCACGGCCTGGTAGCGGTTCTCAATGCCGATGGTGCGCCAGTCAACCCCGGCGGTTTCGAGGCGCTGGCGGGCGGCGGAGACGGCATCCAGAACCGGCGCCGGGTAATGTTCCAGGCTCGAAGCGAGGGCCTTTTCGTTGCTGAGAATCAGGAGCGCCTCGGCCGCCGCCTGCGCGCGCCGTTCCTGAAACGTTTGGGCCAGCAGCGCGGCGAGGGCGTCAAGCTCCGCCTGCAGCACGGGAGGCAGCTCCGGGAAGCGGCGGGTCCCGGCGGGGGCCGGACGGTCAAGCGCCGCCTGGATGGCGCGCCGCAGTTCGGGCATCCCCTGGCCGGTGTTGGCGACCAGCGGGCATACCGGCACGCCGAGTTCGGCGGCCAGCTTATCGGGCTGAATGCGGTGCCCGATTTTCTCCGCCACGTCCACCATGTTCAGCGCAACCAGGGTCGGGTAGCCCAGTTCGATCACCTGGGTGGCGTAGTAGAGGTTGCGTTGCAAATTGGAGGCATCCACCACGAGGACGATTACCGTTGGGGCGGGCAGTTCGGGCAGCCGGTTGAGCAGGACATCGCGGGAGATTTGCTCGTCAAGGGAATGCGGGCTAAGGCTGTAGCTGCCGGGCAAATCCAGCACGCGGACGTTGGCGCCCGGCGGCACTCCCAACAGGCGCCCCTCTTTGCGCTCCACGGTCACGCCGGCATAATTGCCGACCTTGGCACGCAAGCCGGTCAGGGCGTTGAAAAGCGTCGTTTTACCGGAGTTCGGATTGCCGGTTAACACCACGTAGCGGGGGCCCGGGGGGGGCGGGGTGGGGCTGGCGGACCCGGCGCGTTCCTCCGGGGTGCGGGAAGCTGCTCCTCCGGGTTTACGCATTCGGTTGCACCAGGATTTGCTCCGCTTCGTGCTTGCGCAGAGTTAAATGGTAGCCCCGAACCTTGATATCCACCGGGTCGCCCAGTGGGGCAAAGCGCACTAATTCTACCGGGGTGCCCACCAGCAAACCCATTTCCATCAGGCGGGGGCGGCTTTCCGGGGGCAGATTGATTTCGACCACAACGGCCCGGCCGCCCAGGGGCAGCGAAGTCAGGGGCAGGGGAGTTGGCGGCATAACGACGCAACCATCAAGCGCGCGCGGGCCGGGACGGCCTCTCCGGAGAGGGCGCCGGCTTGGCGGATTCAGGCCGGGATGGCGCTGGCTGGTTCACAGCCGATAAATTAGGGCAAGAGCGCCCCGGCTGCAAGCGTGGCAGCGGCGCCCGATGCCGCGCGCGGCGCCGCCGTGCTGCGGTCGCGCAATCGCCGCACCGGCGCGAGCGCGCCATAAACCGGGGCAATCTCCGGCCGGAGGACGGTTTTTAAGCTTCTCAACCGGCGGTGGGCTAAGGCACCTTGAGGCGCACAGCTATGTATCGGGACCAAAAAGTCGTGGTGGTGATGCCGGCCTACAATGCGGCCAAAACGCTGCGTCAGACTTATGCGGAAGTGCGCGAGCAGGGGGTGGTGGACCAAATTATTCTGGTGGACGATAACAGCCGGGACGAGACGGTGGCGGTCGCGCGGCAGTTGGAAGGAGTGCTCGTGCATGTCCACGAGGTGAATAAAGGCTACGGCGGGAATCAAAAGACCTGCTACCGGCTGGCCTTGGCGGCGGCGGCGGACATCGTTATCATGATTCACCCGGACTACCAGTACACGCCCCGGCTGATTCCCGCGATGGTCTCCATCATCGGCAACGGCTTGCACCCGTGCGTCCTGGGAAGCCGGATTCTGGGAGGCTACGCGCTGCGGGGGGGCATGCCCATTTGGAAATACGTGGCCAATCGGGGCCTGACGCTGGTGGAGAATATTCTGCTGGGGGCCAAATTATCCGAATACCACACCGGCTACCGCGCCTTCTCGCGGGCGATCCTGGAGAAGCTGGATTTGCAGGGCAACTCGGATGATTTCGTGTTCGACAACCAGATGCTGGCGCAAATCCTGTGGCATGGCTTCACCATTGCCGAGGTGAGCTGCCCGACCAAATACTTTCCCGAAGCCTCGTCCATCAACCTGCGGCGGAGCATCAAATACGGGTGCGGCTGCCTGGCGACGGGCCTGCAATACCGCCTGAGCAAGATGGGAGTGCTCCGTTCCCGGCTTTTCCCCCGGATGGCGGGAAAAGCCCAGGGCCGGAGCGCGAAGGCGCCGCCCGGATAGCCCGGCAAAAGGCGCGTCGCGGAGGGGGCTACTTCGCCTTGGCCAAACGCAGCGCCAGGCGTGATTTCTTGCGGTTGACGGTGGCGCGGGGCAGCACGCCCGTCTTGGCGGCCTTGTCCAAAGCGGAGCTGAGCGTGCGCAATTCCCGGGCGGCCTCATCCTTTTTGCCGCTGCTGAGTTGTTTCAGGTAGGCGCCCTCGAGCGTATGGAGGCGAGATTTGGCGCTGCGATTGCGCAGATTCCGCCGGGCGCTGCTGCGCATGCGGCGTTCGGCTGACTTTGTATTCGGCATAAATCAAATCCAATCAGTGATTCAAAGCGCCCCACCTTAACGGAATAACGGGCATTGTCAACGCCGGGGTCAGGGTCTTTGGTTTTGTAAATCATAAGCCGGGGCGGTTGAGGCCGTGGATGGGGCGGCGGTTAAGCGCTTCGGAGCGGGTGCTTGCCCATGCGCCCAGGGCCCGGGCTGTGGGAAACAGATGGGGCTGGTTGCTTTGCGCGGATGGAGATCGTCGCCGCCCCTTTGCCCAATCTTCCGGGCCAGTTTGCATTGGCCGGGCAAGGGAGCGGCGGTGATGAGCTTGCCCTCCAAGACCGGCAGGCCTTCCCGCAGACAATCCGGGCAGGCGCGCAGGTGCTTTTCTCAGTGCCGGGCGAACGGCTCCCGAGCGCCGCGTGAGGGCACGCGGCCTACAGGAAATGGAAGCACACCCCGGCAGATCTCATGACCTTTTGCAACTTCCCACTTCCGACAACCGCGGGCCCCCCGTACCCTCCCGTCCCCTGTAGGCCGCGTGCCCTCACGCGGCGCTCCGCACCGGCCTGCCACCACCACCCCCCCAAAATTGCCCTTGCGCGAAGACCTCCCGCCCGCCAGCCTTCCCCCAGACCCTTGGGGTGGGGGCGGCTGGAACTTCCAGCCCAAGGAATGGCAGGAAGCCGAATCGCCTTCGGGCCGTAATAGAACGGTAATTAAAACAACAATTAGAGAGGACAAACGTTATGAAAATATTATCCCCTCCGCGCACGGGCAGTCTGGGCGCGGAAACCTACTACCAGTCCCCCTTCGGCGTGTGCGCCCGGCGGCGCACCGTTCCCCGGGATCGGCCTTCTAACCGCAAAGCGGCCGCACGGTCGTATTTTGGGATATCCTCGCGGGAGTGGGGGCTCAAGCTCAGCGAAGCGCAGCGCGAGCGGTGGAACGCCGCGGCGCTGCATGTTCCCAGCCGGCCCTGGATGGGGCAGTATTCGCACTTAAGTGGGCAACAGTTTTGCGTCCAGATCAACAGCACCCTGCGGGGGCTGGGTCTGGCGCCGGTGGAGGAACCGCCCGCCCCGGTAGTTTTCGGCCCCAATCCGGTCACCGGGCTGGAGATCGTCAATGACGCGGAAGACGGGGTTCGGCTGCGGCTGAATGTCGGGGCCGTCCATGAAGACATTATGGTCTTTGGGCAGCCACCCTGCAGCGCGGGCCGGATGAAACCCCGCCGTACCTATTACCTGGGCCTGTTGGGCCCGAGCCAAAACGGGCAAAGCGACATCACGGACCTCTACGCCGCCCGGTTTGGCCGACCCGCCCCGGGGCAGAAGGTATTTATCGCCGTGGTTCAGACCCGGAACGGGTGGAAAGGCCAAAACCGGGTTCACAACGCCATCGTCCCGCCACCGCCGATCTTGAAATCTCAGCAAGCGGCTGAAACGGCGAGGGTTAAGAAATCAAAGCCCGCCGCCGCCACGGCATCCACCACCGCCCACAAGACCGTCTCTTCTCCGTCCTTTCAAGCTATGTACAAGGGGAGTACATCGGAAGCCCGGCAGGAGTACATGGAAAATAAGCATGAGACCCCTTTGAGCCTCCTTTGTACTCCCGTTGTACACGGCCTAATGGGAGCGTTAGGCTGGCTGGGGCGGGTGGGGCGGGCTTGGGCGCGAGCCTGAGCCGGAAAGGAGGAATGGACGACTTGCGGATGATGTAAAACGAGGTTCCAAGGCGGGAGGAAGTGGACGCGAACGTCCGGCAAAGCCGGAACGGGCGGATGGGTGTTGTCGCGTGCCCTGGTTTTTCGGCGGGATGGGGCCAAGACTGGCGAGGACATTTCCCCTCCCGGGCGAAGGTTGCCGCAAGGTGATTGCTTGCGTTGTCTTCATCGGAGGCGGTGTAATCGTCCGATTGGGATGAGTTTGGTTGGAGATTTAGCCCCGGGCTATTCGCGCAGGGTGAGTGATTGGCAGGATTGGTTTGGGAATCTGTTCAGGGGCTTTGGTTGTGAGGATCAGGAGCTGGAGTGGTTGCGGCTGCGGGGTGGGCGGAGGTTCAGCGCTTTGCTTGGAGAGGACGTTTTGCCGCGTGGCAAAGACTTGGGGTCTGGAAATATCGTTTCTCTCTCACATCAGAAACTCAGGCACCGATAACAAAAGCCCCTGACGCCGGGGTTGTCCTAATGAAAAGGAGGCTTGCGGCGTCCCGCCGGGAAAGCACAATGGGCCAATGATGCGACGCGCGATTGCCGGCCTGCTCCTGTTTGGTTTGGGGAGCCTGTTTGCGGGCGCGGGTAATCAGGATTGGCAACAGCCGCCCGCGCGTGTCCCGGCAAACGCGCCGCAGCTCTCCCGCCTGCTGGTTGATGAGCACGGGCGGCGGATTGCTTCCAAACGGGGCTGGCGCCAACAGCGCGCGTTATTGCAGGCGCAATGGCAGGCGGTCCTGGGCGAATTCCCGGCGGCCAAGCCTCCGCTCCGGAGCCAGGTGCTTGGCACCGAGGAGTTGCCGGAGTTTACCCGCCAATACGCCACCTACCAAGTGGAGGAGGGAGTATTCACCGACGGCTATTTACTGACGCCCCGGGCGGCGAAGGGGCGGCTTCCCGCGGTGGTTGTCTTTCATCCCACCACCCCGTTGCAGGCTAAAGGCGTCGCGGGTTTGGCGGCGGAATATGACCGGGAAAAATGGCAGGGGGTGCAGTTGGTTCAGCGCGGATACATCGTTTGGTGCCCGCGCAATTACATCGAGACCGCGGGAACAAACTGGGCCGGCAACGCCGCCCGTGTGCGCGCCCGGCATCCGCGGTGGACGGGCATGACCCGCATGGTTTGGGATGCCATCCGGGCGGCGGACTTCGTCACGTCCCTTCCGCGCGTGGACCGGAAGCGCCTGGGCTGCCTTGGGCATTCGCTCGGCGGCAAGGAAGTGCTGTTTGCGATGGCCTTTGAGCCGCGCTACCGGGCGGGCGTATCGAGCGAGGGGGGTATTGGGCTGAAGTTCAGCAATTGGGAGGCTCCCTGGTATTTCGGGCGGCAAATCCAGCAGCCGGGTTTTCAGCGCGAGAACCACGAGGTGCTGGCGTTGGCGGCGCCGCGCGCTTTTCTGTTGCTGGCCGGAGATTCGGCCGACGATGACCGGAGCTGGGAGTTCATACAGGCCGCCCGGCCCGTCTATGAACTGCTGGGCGCGGCGCGGAACCTTGGCTGGTTCAACCACCACCAGGGGCATCGCTATGCGCCCGAGGCTCGGGCCGCCGCCGAGGCTTTTCTGGATCAGCACCTGAAGCCCCGGCCCCGGGAATATTTCGACCGGGCGCCGCCGGGAGGCAAGGGGGGCGGGCGGAGTTCCGGCCGTTGAAGCAGTTGCCAAGGAGGCTGCGGTCGGTCAAAGTAGGGGCCGATGAGCAAGCGCTTTTATATCACGACCGCCATTGACTACGTCAACGGGCATCCGCATCTCGGCCATGCGTACGAGAAGGTGGTGGCCGACGTTATCGCCCGCGCGCGGCGCAGCCTGGGGCGGGAGGTGTTCTTTCTCACCGGCCTGGACGAGCATGGCCAGAAAGTCCAGCAGGCGGCGGTGGCCGAGGGCAAGAAGCCACAGGCCTACTGTGATGAGTTGGCGGCGGTCTGGCAGGCGTTTGCCGCCCGGTTGAACCTGTCCCACGACGATTTTGTGCGCACCACCCAGCCGCGGCATCGGCAGATCGTGCAGGCCATCCTCGCCAAACTGCATGCCGAGGGGCATTTCTACCGGGAAACCTATCGAGGCTTCTATTCGACCCGCCAGGAGACCTTTCTCACGCACAAAGACCGCCTGCCGGACGGCTCCTTCGATCCGTCCTGGGGCGAGGTCGTCGAACTGGAGGAGGAGAACTACTATTTCAAACTCAAAGATCACCAGTCGTGGCTGATTGACCATATCGAGCGGAACCCGGCTTTTATCTGCCCGGACGCGCGCCGGAACGAGGTGCTCGGGTTTCTCAGGAACAACGTGTTGGAAGACCTGTGCATCAGCCGCCCCGCCACGCGCCTGAACTGGGGCATCCCGCTGCCGTTTGATCCGGACTATGTCACCTACGTCTGGTTCGACGCGCTCGCCAACTATATTACCATTCCCGCCGCGCAAGGCGATCCCGGCGTGCCCGGCCCGTTGCGCCCGCCCGTCTCGCCGGGCGGGCATCCCCTGGCGCTCTGGCCCGCCGACGTGCATTTGATCGGCAAGGATATCGTGAAGTTCCATGCGGTCTATTGGCCCATCATGCTCAAGGCGATGGGCGCCCCGCTGCCCCGGCAGGTGTTGGTGCATGGCTGGTGGCAAAAGGATGGCCAGCGGATGAGCAAGAGCACCGGCAACGTGGTGGACCCGGTCGCGGTCATTGACGAGTGGGGCGTGGACGCCTTCCGCTTTTACGTGCTGCGGGAACTGGATATCGGCCCCGATGGCAACTGGACGGAGGCGGGTTTCAAGGCGCGCTACGCCGCCGAATTGGCCAATGGCCTGGGGAACCTGGTCAATCGTTCGCTATCCATGCTTAAGCGCTACCGGAGCGGCGTGGTGCCCGGGGTGGCGAAGGAACTGGCGCCGGATGCCGAAAGGGCGATCGCGGAGACGCTCAGCCGGCTGGAGCAAAACCAGCTTCAGGGCGCGCTCCAGGCAATCTGGTCGCTCATCACCCGCGCCAACCAATATGTGGACCAAACCGCGCCGTTCAAGCTGGCGAAAGATCCGGCCCGGGCGGAAAGCCTGGACCAGGTTTTGTATAGCCTGGCGGAGACCTGCCGGATACTGGCGGTGCTGCTCTGGCCTTTCCTGCCAGACACGGCCGGGAAAATCTATGCGCAACTCGGCCTGCCGGGCGCGCCGGATCGCGCGGCGGCGGCGCGTTGGGGGCAGTTGCCGGCGGGGCATGCCATCGGAACTCCCGCCTCGCTGTTTCCGCGAAAGGAGATTTAACCATGTGCACCCCGCGACGATTCATATTGGGGAGCGCAACCGGCGTTGCGCTGCTCGCCCTCACCGCCTGGACGCAGGTGCTGGATCTGCCTCCCCGCGCTCCGAACGCCGTGAGCGGTTCGGAGTTCGCCCGGCGCGTGGCCACGCTCGACCTCGGCGAGCGCGATCGGGAGGTTTACGCCCAGGTCATGGCGGGCAACGTCCCGGATTTCCTGCGGCGGTTGTGCCCGGTGCCGGCTCGAAGCGTCGTCGAGGGCCGGATTAACAGCGGCACCTATTATGTGACGCCGGATTACCTGGCCGTTGGTTCCGATGACGACTATTTCCTGGCGCCGATTTCGCCCTACACCGCCCAGCGGATTGCCGAGGCGCTGCACTGCACGCTGCCAACGCCGAAAATGGTCAACCAGATATTCTTTGCCGCCGAGGTCAAGCTGGCGCCCGCGCCCATCCCTCCCAGCGCCGCCATGACCACGGTCCCGGTTTTTCGCCAGCATAACGACCTGGTGCGCGCCCAGCGAGCGGAGCAGTTGTCCGCGCATCCCCTGGGCGCGCTGGTGGCCGGGCATAAGAAGGACGTGGTGCTCACGGCCAGGCTGGCGGCCAATCCGGGCAAGGTGGCCATCTATGGCTGGCACCGGACCAACGGCCTTCCCATCCAGCCGCTGTATCTGAAGCATTCGGCGGCCTGGGTGGATTACAGCCAGTGCGTCCGGCTGGTGCAGCAGAAGATGGTCGCCAATGAAACGGCGCGCACGGTGGCCGAAGTCCTGGCGGATCCCGCTTTGGCGGGCCTGCTGAGTGATGAAGGCCCGCTGGCCGCCGTCCGCTACCCCACCAATGCGCCGCTTGCGCTGCAGACGTTAACCAACCAGGCCAGTGTGAACCGGTTGATGACGAACGCGGCGTTTGATGAGCGCCTCACCTCGTTCACCTTCAACCCGGAGGTTAAGGTTCGCGTTAATTTGCCGGGGGAAGCCGCTTTTGCGGCGGCCGGCAAGGTGTTGCTGATTTTTTACGCCCTCCCCAACGGCAACAGCACCGACCAGACGGCGGGCCGGATTCCGCGGCCCGGCGACGACTGGCGTTTTGACATCCAGCACATTGACGCCCAAACCCGCTTCCTCCGCGATTTGATCAAAGATCGCGCGGTGGTGGTCGTTTACCTCGAAGTGGCCGGGAAAAGCTGGCCCGCCTGGCGCAAAGCGCATGGCGACCGGCAAATCCCGGAGATCGTGGCGACGGTAAAGAAGCTGTTTCCCGGCCGGGCGGTGGAGGTCGTGCTGAACGGCCACAGCGGCGGCGGCAGTTTCATCTTTGGCTACCTGAATGCGGTGGACCGGATTCCCGATGACGTGGTGCGCATTGCCTTTCTGGACAGCAATTACGCGTACAGCCGCGCCCAGGGGCACCTGGACAAGCTCGTGAAATGGCTGTCCTCGCCGCGGCAGCCCAGCCTCTGCGTGCTTGCCTACAATGACGCGGCAGCGTTGCTTAACGGCACGAACTTTGTCAGTGCGGCGGGGGGCACCTGGGGCAAGAGCCACGCCATGCTGCGCGACCTGGCCGGGACTTTCCAGTTCACCAGCCAGACCAACGCCGGCCTGCGGAAGCACTGGGCGCTGGATGGCCGCGTGCAGTTCCTCCTCAAGGAAAACCCGGAGCGGAAGATTCTTCATACCGTGCAGGTGGAGCGAAACGGCTTCATTCACAGCCTCGTGTCCGGGACGACCAACGAGGGGCGGGGCTATGAATATTTCGGCCCGCGCGCCTACACCCGCTGGATCCGCCCCGAGTAAAGGGAAGGCCCCGGGAAACGGCGCGGGCGCGCTCTCCCTGCCGGGGGCGGCGCGGGCGGCCACCCCTTATTTGGGCTTGATGAACAACACTTCGGCGCGGTCTATCCACCCGGAGCGCAAATCCACCCGGATCCATCCCTCGCGGTTTTTCTCATGGAAGCGAACCGGCGAGCGATGGCCGAGCTCTGCCAGGTCGTGTTGCGCCCAGGTCTTGCCCATGTCCGGAGAGACGATGAAGCCGGTTTTCAGCGGCGAAGCCGGGGCGCAGTGCGATGCCAGGATAAAGCCGTCCTGGATGATCATGCAGCCGGATTCGACCTGGGGATTATAGAGCCGGGTGTGTCGCTCGGGATGGGGGATGTCCGCCGCGGCGCAGCAGAAGACTCCCCGATCGTGCGGCTCCGGCCCGTTGGCGTCGCTAATCCAATAGGCCCGTCCCTTCACAAAGGTGATGCCGCCGGACTTGTAGCGGGTATTTGATTGTGTGGAAACAAGGACTGTCCAGCGCCAGGTATCCGTTTGCGCCTGGTAAATGCCTTTCAACCAATGACATTCATGCCCCGCCCCGCGATCCAAATCGCCCGTGCACGCATAGAAGGCGTCCTCGGCAGGGTTGTAAGCAACCGCATGGACATGCCGGCAGATCACCGGGTTATCGGGATTGCCCAGCAATGCGCCCGTCGGACCGCCACCTGATGAGCCATTGTCCCGAAAGTGCGGATTTTGCCCGAAAGCATAGGCGATTTTCACCGTGCGCCCGCCGTCAATCGAGTAGTAGATGTTGACGGGCGCGGCGCCGCCCCGGACGTTGCAGTAATTTCCCCATACCAGCATTTCCCGGCCGCGCACTTTCCAGGAGATGATGCCCGGCAGCGTGTGGAAGTACCACCCGGGGTTGGCCGGGTTTTGCGGCGTATGCGGGGTGTAATCTGAGCCGTCTTGCGCCTTGACCACAACCGGACGGTAAGTTTTGAGGTTATCCGTGCTGAGGTACAGCTTTGTGCGGGTCGCAAAAAGGATGTTCCCATTCTTCAGGATGTGGCTGAAGGTGATCTGCCGGGCGTCGGGAAACGCCAGGCTGCGCGGCCAGGTGCGCCCGTTGTCCCCGGAGAGAAAGAGGCGGTCGTCCGCATAGGCGAAGGCTTTCCTCCCCCGCTGCGAGTCAATGTACCGGCCCGGGGGCGCCAGGCGATACCAGAAGTGTTCGGTGCTGGGGAACCGGACGGGGTTGTCGGCGGCGTTCGCCCGGAACCGGCCGATTCCCGGCAGCAGGGCGCCGCTCGCGGTCGCCGCCATGGCATACAGGAAACGCCGGCGCGTGAGGGGGTGAGAGCCGGTCATGGAAGTGCGGGAAATAAGGTTCATGGGCCAGGGCCGGAAGCCGTCAGACGCCGGCAATCCGCCGTTTGTATTCCGCCAGCGCGGCGTCGAGGCGCTCCCTGGCGGTGGTATCGCCGGGGACGTTGTGGGACGGGTTGATATAGAGCTTCACGCCGCGGTCCGCCAGGATTTCGGCGACCGTGCATACCGTCATCCAGACGCATGTGATAAAGGCCATGGTGGATACCGGCCCCACTTTGTCCTGATGATTCTTCAGCGGGACGCAGGAGTCGCCAATCGGCGCGCAGGTGTCCACGACCAGGTCGGCAATGTCGAAGATGGTCTTGCCCGAGGAATGACGGGTCTGCTTGCCTTTCGCCGCGGCGGCGGAGCCGTAGGCGATGACCTTCATGCCGATCTTCTTGGATTCGAGCGCCACGTCAATGTTGACATTGTTGATGCCGGAGTGGGAGAAAATCCACATCGTATCCCGCGGGTCGAAGTTGTAGCCCTTCATAATCTGCACGCCGTAGCCCTCCACGCGCTCCAGGAATACAAACTGGTGCACGCCGCCTTCGCCCACGATGCGCGTGAAGAAGGTCAGCGGCAGCTCGCACATGGGGTGGAACCCCACAAAGCCGCCGATGCGCGGATACATTTCCTCGATGGGAATGGTGGCGTGGCCGCAGCCAAAGGTATGGACCCAGCGCTCCGCCTGGATGGTGTCGGCCATGATTCCGGCGGCCTGGCGGATGGCGTCGAGCTGGGTTTGTTCAATGCGGTCCATGACCGCGCGGGTGTTGGTTAGCCATTGCTGGGCGATGGTGCTCATAACAGTAAGGAATGGAGGAATTAACAGGTGATGGTGTTTAAGAGGGAATTGTTTCCGGAGCCGCCGCCGGGGCGGTCCGGCCCGGGAGTTGTTTGACGACGAGAGAAAGAAGGATCAGCGAAGCCAGCAGGCAGCCGAGCATGACTTTGGGATATTGCTGGATGCCGTGGCTTTGGGCCAGGAACCCAAAGGATTTGTTGATCGTCATGTTGCCGATCAGGGCGATAAAAAAAATGGCGCTGAACGCAGTGCCCGATTGGGCGGGATACCGATCGCCGATGTAGCCCAGCACCACGGGGAACGCCGCGGCCAGACCCGCCCCGATCAACGCCGCCGCCGCCAGCGCCGCGCCATAGCCGCCCGCAAACAGCAGCAGCAGACCGCCCGCGGCGGTAATCCCGATGCTGACAAAAAGCACCCGCGACGACCGGGTATGTTGAAGCAGGCCGCTGAGCACTATGCGCATGAGAACCATTGCGCCGGTCACGACCATCAATCCGAGCAGCGTCCGCCATTCCTCCGCGGGCCTGCCCGCGAGCGTCACATGCTTAAAGTAGCGGGTGATCCAGTCGTTGGTCATGCCTTCCATGCCGCTTTGAATCGCCAGGGCCAGCCCCGCCAGCAGAAAGAAGGGATGCCGGAGCAGCGCCAGTCCGCTTGACAGGGTGCCGGATCGGGCTTGCTGCTTCGGCGGGGGGAAGGGGATCACGAGGAAATAAACCACCGGCACGAGCACGAACACGCCAATCCCGGCAATAATGCCGGCCAGCGAAAAGTGCCGGGAAAGCGCCGCCAGCGTGCTGGGCATCCCGAGCGCGCCGATGCCGTAGAAGACGCCCAGCAAACTCAATCGGGCGCCGCGCGCGCCTTCGCTGACATCCGCCGCCAGGGCGTTGGTCGCGCCATTGAGCACGCCGCCGCCCAACCCGATCAGAAAGATAAAGAACTGGATATGGCCCTCGCGATGGCCGAAGGCCATGCCTTCCAGCCCCGCCATTACCAGCAGGGAGCACACGATCAGCATCCACCGGTAGCCGAACCGGTCCACGATCGGCCCGAAGATGAGCGAGCCCGCCAGGATGCCAAAGGGCAGCAGCGCGGTCAGGGTGCCGATGCTGTTATTATCGAGTTGGAAACGCTCCGCCAGCATGTTCATCGCTGAACCCAGGGATAAAAAAACAATGCCAAAGAGCAGCATTCCCAGGCAGGCGGCAGCGAAGACCAGGTTGCGGTTGTACATGCGCCCGCACCTTATACCATGCGAGAGGCCAGGGAAACCCCAAAACCGGCGACCGCAGCGGGTGCGGGCATCCCTGCATTCGGTTGCCGTCCCCGGGGCAAAGCATTTCCCCGGCTGGAGGCGGCCCGGTTCGAGACGCGGCTTCCGGGCAGTTTTCCGTCCGGGCGCTTAAGTTTTGGCCGGGTTTGCCGCTTGCCACGCCAGGCAGCCGGCGCCGTAAAGCCCCGCGTCTCCGCCCAGTTTGGAGGCCAGGAGCTTTACCTGGCCGATGCTGATGGGCTGCGCCCATTTCCTGGCCTCGGCATGGATGCGGCTAAGCAGCTTGCTGCCGGGGCCAAACACGCCGCCGCCGAAGATAATTTTCTCCGGGTTGAACAGGCTGACGAGGTTGGCCGCTGCCATGCCCCAGAACTCGATGGCCTGGGCCACGACCTCTTTGGCCACCGGGTCCCCGCAGTCGTAGGCGGCGAAAATATCCTGCGCGGTTAATCCCCGGCGGTTTCGCAAGCCCGGCGTCCCGCAAGCAGTTCGCTCGCGGGCTCGCCGCGCCAGAATCTCTTTTGCCACTTTGGCCAGCCCTCTCCCCGACGCGTGGTGCTCGAAACAACCGCAGGACACGTATTGGCGCCGAAACGGCCGGTTCAGGGCCAGCCAGCCAATCGCGCCGGCGATGTCGTGCGCTCCGCGTAAAATCCGGCCGTCTATCAAGATGCCGGCGCCAATGCCCGTGCCGACAGCCAGAAAGATCGCGTTGCGGCAGCCTTTGGCCGCGCCCTGCCAGGTCTCCCCCAGAATGTAGCAGGCGCGATCACTGTCTATGGCGATGCGAATGCGTTTGTTCGGGACGGCGGCTCGCAGTTCGCGGCGCAGCGGGTAATCCTCCCATCCGGGGATATTGGGCGCCCAAACCGTGCCGGTATCGGAATGGCTGATACCCGGGACCGAGACGCCGAGGGCCGCCACCTGGAGCCCCTGGCGGCGTGCCCCGGCGAAAAGGTTGGCCAGTTCCGAACCGATGAGTTCGCCCACGGCGCGACCCTGACGTCCGGCCAGGGGAACGACGTTTTTGCCGGCAATCCGGCCATTAGGACGATAGATCGCCCCGGCGAGCTTGGTGCCACCCAAATCGAGTCCGATCACAGCCTCTCCGGTCATAAGCAATCAACTCCATTTCTACGCGGGCAGCCCAGGTTCACGCCCGGGCGCCCAGGGACGGGTTTCTCGTGAGTCTCTTGAGGGGCTGCCCCCCCAGCCCAATACGCCGCCGCTGCCGCTGCTTTTGCGTTGCGGTCGAGAGTAATATTGATATGAGGGGGCCGCATCGGTTTTGGGATATAGCTAAGCCAGGCTGCCGCGCGAAGCAAGCTGTAGCGAAAAATCAGGCGAGTGCCAACCGCAAGCCTCAGCCCGGGCGATGTCAGATAAAGCAACCTCAATTCGCGGTCTTCATCAGCGTTTGCTCTCGCCCTCATGTTCCCAAACCTCCTTGCCCTGCCACCATCGTTATACGATGTGCAAGAAAGGTATCAAGGGAAGGCATCCAGGGTTTCCCGTAGTGCGCGGGCCGAGCATGGCTTTAATTGAGCCCGGGATGATGTGGAAAAGGTGCGAAGTCCGCGCCGAGAAGGCAAGCCAGGCTTCGGGAGGGCGCCTGATTCCACCGCGCGGATGAAGCCCGCGGGCGGGGCAGGGGAGCCTACTGGCATTTTATCGTGCCAAGCATTGCCGCCAAGTCGGCCATTTCCCAGTTGGCGCGCAGGGCCTGGAGGTGGTCGGCCGCTGCGCCGTGCTGCCATACCGCGTAGCGAATTGCCAGCAGCGGGTCGGCTTGCAAATCGGGTTGCGCCACCAGGCCGGCAAGGTAGCCCGCCAGCACATCCCCGCTCCCGCCTTGCGCCAGGTACGGGTTGCCGGAGGAGTTGATATACACCTCGCCCGTGCTCCGGCCAATGAGCGTCTGGTGCCCCTTGAGCACCACCCAGGAGTTGCCAAACCGGCGCGAGACATCGCGCAGCGCGGCCAGCCGGTTCGCCTGCACCCGCGCGGGCGTCCCGCGCAGCAACCGCGCGGCTTCCCCCGGGTGGGGCGTGATGACGCGCACGGCATTCCGCGGCACCGGGTCCAGCGGCAGCCAGTCCAGCGCGCTGGCATCCACCACCACCGGCAGCAGCGCATCCCGCCACAGGTGCCGCGTCGTCATTTTCAGCGGGTCGGGAATATCGGCGGCGGCCAGGCCGGGGCCGGCCAGGATGGCGCTGTAGGAGCTCGTCAGCTTGCTGGCCGGGGACCAGATCGCGACCATGACGGCATCGAGCTGCGGCGCGACCGCGTAATAAACCGATTCGAGCGTATGGAGCGTAATCAGGCCGGGCCGCGCCCGTTGCGCCCCGCGGCTGGCCAGCACGGCCGCGCCATGATACCCCATGCTCCCCGCCACGATGGCCAGGTGGCCATAGCTTCCTTTATGCGTCGCCGCCGTCCGCGCCGGCGGGAATGCCGCGAAGTCCTCCGGCAGCGTCCACTGCAGTTCGCTTTGGTGCGGGCACGGCGTCAGCCCAACCTCCGACGCGACTTCCAGCCGCCCGACGAACGGCCACGCCGTCTCCGCCAACAGGCCGGTCTTGGGCGCGCCCACGGTCAGGGTCACCGTGGCTTTAACCGCCGCCCCCTGCGGTTGGCCGGTGTCGGCGTTCAAGCCGGAGGGCACGTCCACCGCCAGGGTTGGGATTCGCGCCTCGTTCACGCGCTCGATGAGGCTTATCCACTCCGGCCCCAGCGGACGGTTCAACCCGATGCCGAACAAACCGTCCACCAACAGGGCCGGCCGCAGTTTCAGCAGCGCGTTGAGCTTTTCCAGGTCGGCGGCGGCTCCCGCCGCGTCCAGCATTTCCACCGTGCGCGAAGCCAGGTGTTCACGCGCCGCGCGCGCGTCCTCGCCATTGTGGCCCCGGCCGGCCAGGATCAGGATCCGGTCGCCGGGTTGCGTCAGCGCCAGGGCGCGGCGCGCGACGCACTGTCCGACGCGGCGAATGACCTCCGCCTCGGTCTGGCCGGCGGACCACGTGGCCCGCTCCCAGTCGCGCATTTGCTCAATGCTGATTACCGGTACCGGCATGGCGCAGGAAGATACACGCTCGCGCCCGGGGCGAAAGTAAAAACCCCCGCGCCCCGGCGTCGCCGCGGGCGGTTTAATCCGCGGGCTTAATCCACCTCGGCGGGCTGCTCAAACGGATTCCAGCCGGCCCGTTTGAATTGGCCCCGCGCGGGCGCGAGCCGGCGCAGATGGCTGGCGGAGGCGGTGCGCATCAGCGCCCCGTCCATTTGCCGCAAGCCGAGCGCCGCATGGTTTGCCGACCACGCGCAGTTTGCCGTCCAGGCCAGGAGGGGAATACTCTGGGCCAGGTGGTGCCAGGTGGTCATCAGCAGCCCGCTCTGGCTGGCGGCGGCGGCCCGGGCCAGCGCGCGGATGTTGCCCGCCGAATTCCACGGGCAGGCCAGCGCCGCAAAACCGTGGCGGCGGAAATGCGCCAGCGTCGGCACGTCGCCCTGGGTGACGTTATAGTGCCAGTCGGCAATCACGATCCGGTGCGACAGGCGGTCCAGCGCCTCATGGGTCGGCTGCGCGGCGGTGCCGTTGGCGGTGAACCCGGCCGGCCACTTTCCCCTTTCCAGCAGCGCGTCGCCCCACATGATGGCGCGGCGGCCACGCTGCTCCAGGTGGGCGGCCAATTGGTTGACGTGCCCGGCGAACAACTGCACGGGGTCCGCCCGCCGGCAGCGGTCGCACGTTGCATGCGAATAAGCCTCGTCGCACCCGATATGGAAATACCGCCCCGGCCCCGCCACCGCGATCAGCTCATCGCACACGCTCCGGAGCAGCGCCTGCGTGCGCGGGTTGCTCAGGCACCAGGTCCAGCCGTCCGGCTCGAACAGCGGCGCCAGCCGCGGGTTCTGATCCAGCACGACGTGCCGCCCATGCTTGAGGCGGCTGGCGCTGGCGTGGCCCCAGCAGTTGAACATGGGAATAACTTCCAGCCCCATGCCGCGCGCCATCGCAATGAGCCGGCCCGCCCGCGCTTTCGTCCAGGCCCCGGGCCAGGCCAGCTCCCGCAGCGCGTGGAGCCGCAACTGGCCCCAGAACTCCAGCGCCACATGCGTGAATTTATAGAACGCCGCCAGCCGGATCGCTTTTTCGAGCATCGCCGGCGCCGTCTCGGGGAAGACGCAAAGGTGCAACCCGCGAAACGGCAGCGCCGGCCAATCCTGGATGGCGGCCTGCGGCAGCGTGAACTCCAGCCCGCCCGCCGCGGTTTCGGCGGGTTCCAGCAGTTGCAGCAGGGTGAACCAGGCGTGCCGCAGGCCGGCCGCGTCCTTTCCGCGGGCGGCGATGCCCGCGGCATCCACCGTCAGCGCGTAAGTGGCGTTGGGGAGCAGCGGCGGCGGGCGGCCGCCGGCCAGTGAAAACCCGCTGGCATCAAGCTCCGCCGCGCGCGCCAGCTTCAACTTCACCGATCCCAGGGTAAACCGCTGCCAGGTATCCTTCATCAGGGCCACCGCGCCGGCGTCGGCGTCGCGCCCGACTGCCAGCGTCACCTGGCGGCGGAGGCTTTGGACGCCGGAGCCCCAGGCAATTTGGTTAGGGTAGGGATGCAGGCAGCGCGGCGGCGGGGCCATCGCCCGTGCGGACGCCGCCTGCCCGCGGGCCAGCGGGGCCAAGGCCAGCGCGCCGGCGTAGAGGGCGGAGGCTTTCAGAAACTCGCGGCGCGAAGCGCGAAGAGGAGGCATTGAAGTTTTCATGATTTGGTTGCGGTCAAACTGGCCCGCGGCTTGCGCCGACGCAAGCCGGCAAACCGGCGGCGTCAGTCTCGCGGAGCCCGGGCGTGGGGCTTCGCCGGAAACTCCGCAGGGAGACGGCCTCGGTTACGGGCCGGTCCCATTCTGGCGGGCGGGGGTCCCGGCCCAGATAATGGCTTGCGTAACCAGGCGATCCAGGCCCGCCGTCTGTTCCGGGTGCGGGCTGAAGCACAGAACTCGCCCTTTCTCGAAGTGACTGGCGAAAATGGCCGGCGAGTGGATCATGATGCCCTGGGGGGTGTTATTCTTCGCAATTTCGGAGCGGAAGAACGCCAGCGGCTCATAGACCGGCAAATCCCGCGCGTGAGCCGGCCCGACGATGGGGCCCTGGGCATAGAGGCAATCCAGCTTTCCCGGGAACGGCCCGAGAATCTCCCGTCCGCGGTCAGTTAACTCGATCTGGACCGTGCCCTTGCCGCGTTTCCAGAGCGGGGAAAGCGTTTTGGCGTTGATCAGGTTCAGCCCCCAGGAGAAACCGCAGCATGCCAGGTAGGATCCGGCGCAAATGCCCACATACCCGCCGCCCTGCCTCACAAAGGTTTTCACCTCCTCGCGTCCCGCCGGCTCCAGCGCCTGGGCTTGCCCGTGGCCGCTGCCGCCGGTGAATACGACCACATCAAACCGCCGCAGCGTCCCGGCCCGGATTTCTTCCGGGCGGATGCGCGTGGCGGTCACGCCCGGGGTGGCTTCCAGCAAAGCCAGCACGCGCGGCACGCCTTTGCCCGTCGCTCCCGCCCCTTCATAGACTGCGGCGGCGAGAGGCCGGGGCGGCGCTTCGGCGGCGGTTCGTCCGGCCCCGCCCGCCACCGCCAGCAGAAACGCGAATTGCACGAGACGGCGCATCCGCACAAGCCGGATGCCGCGGGCGCGAGGGGGCGGCGGCGCGGCGCCGCGCTTGATTTCCATGGCGGCAACCCGTGGGCCGGAGGCGCCGGAAGGGAGCCTGGGCGGCAGATGCCACGCGCGCACCACGCCGGTGAGGAGGAATGGACTCTGGCACTCACCCATCATGCTCGGACCCTGTCGGGAACCCGTCCGCGCGTCAAGAACTTTGCCGGGGGCAACCCGGGCGCGTTCTTCCGGGCTGGGGAGGCGGGAACCCGGCGGCGCGATCCATCGCACAAGCCCGCCGCGGGAACCGCGGGAGGCTTATCCGCGCCGGGAATGGCCGGCGTCAGCCTCCCAGCGAGCTGGGATCGCTCACGTCGCCCTTGTTGAAGTCCACATACGCCTCCGTCAGGTCGGCGGCGTAGATGACCGCCCGGGCCCGTCCGATATTCAGGTTGACATGGAGATCGAATTCCCGCGGCGCCACCGCCGCGCAGAGCGCCTTGAAGGTGGCCGCCGTGGGCTGGCCGCGCCGGAGGCTCCAAAGAATCCGGCGGCTGCCGGGCGCGCTGTAGCCGATGTCCACCTTGCTTTCCTCGATCGTCGCCGCGCTATAACCGATCGCGGCGAGGATGCGGCCCCAGTTGGGGTCGCCGCCATGCCAACTGGTCTTGACCAGCGGGCTGTTCGCCACGGCCCGCGCGGCGGCATCGGCGTCGGCGAACGACCGGGCCCCCTGGACGCGCACGGTGACGCAGCGCGATACCCCCTCGCCATCGCGCACAATCATCCGGGCCAGCGCCAGGCAGGCGTGGCTCAGGGCGGCTTGAAATTGCGGAAAGCCCGGGGCGGACACGCCGAGCGGGCGATTGCCCGCGCGGCCATTGGCCAGCACGAGCACGGTGTCGTTGGTGCTCATGTCGCCATCCACCGTGATGCGATTAAAGCTGTGGGCGACGGCCTCGCGCAGGGCGGCTTGCAGGGCCTGGGCCTCGACGGCGGCATCGGTGGTGAGGAAGCACAGCATGGTAGCGTGCCGCGGCGTGGCCGCCGGGCGCCGGCCGGTGGCGCTCATGCCCGGCTGAATCATCCCCGCGCCTTTGCAAATGCCGCCGAGGCGGACGGTCCGGCCGCCCAGCTTGAACTGGACGGCCACCTGCTTGGCGTGGGTATCACTGGTCAGGATGGCTTCGGCGGCCTGGGCGGCATGGGCGGCGGTGGTTCCCAGCCCCAGCGCGGCTTCGATGATGCCGGCCCGGACGTGGTCCATCGGCATCGCCACCCCGATGCGGCCGGTGGAACCGACCAGGGCCGCGCCCGGCGGCAGCGCGAGCGTCGCTTCCGTGAACCGGGCCATCTCGCGGGCGTCTTGCAGCCCCTGCTTCCCGGTGCAGGCATTGGCGTTGCCGGAGTTGACCACGACCGCCTGGGCCCGGCCCCGCTTCAGTTGTTCGAGGCAGACCTTGACGGGCGCGGCGCAGGCCTGGTTGGTGGTGAACATGCCGGCCGCGGTGGCGGGAACGTCGGAGACAATGAGCGCCAGGTCGCGCTTTTTGCCCTTGTTCGAACCTTTGCCGGTGCCGAGGCGCTTGATATCGCAGAAGACGCCCGCCGCGCGGAAGCCGCGCGGGGCGGTGACGGAACCCGGGAGGGGAGTTAATGGGGTTTTCATGGCAACAATCGGAATCAGGCAGGGGGAGGGCGGGCCGGGCCGGGCGCTGCGCGCGCGCGGGGCGGCGCCGCGCCGTCTCACATCAGGCCCGCGGTTTCCGGGAAACCGCACATCAGGTTCATGCTTTGGATGGCCTGGCCGCCGGCGCCCTTGACCACGTTATCCTCGGCGCTCATGACGATGAGCCGCCCCGTGCGCGGGTCATGCCGCCAGGCAATTTCGATCACGTTGGTATGCGCGACGTTCTTGGTGTCCGGCAGCGCCTTGCCTTCCAGCAGCCGCACGAACGGCTCGCGGGCATAGGCGGCCTGGTAGCATTCCGTGATCTGCTCCAGCGTCGCGCCGGCGGGGGTCAGGTACAGCGTGGTCAGGATGCCGCGGTTCACCGGGATCAGGTGCGGGGTGAACTGGATCGTCACCGGCCTCCCCGCGGCCAGCGAAAGCTCCTGCTCGATCTCCGAGAGATGGCGGTGTTTGGGGATGCCGTAGGGCCGGGCGCTTTCGTTGCACTCGACAAACAGGTAATCAAGCTCGACCTTCCGGCCGGCGCCGCTCACCCCGCTCAGCGAATTGGCAATGATGCCCTCGGGCGCGACCAGGCCCGCCTTGAGCAGCGGCAGCGTTGGCAGCAGGATGCTGGTCGGGTAGCAGCCCGGCGACGCGATCAGCGAGGCCGGCTTGATTTGGGCGCGATAGATTTCCGGCAGGCCATAAACCGCCCGGGCCAGCAGCTCCGGCGCGGGGTGCTCGTGCGCATAGAACTCCTGGTAAACCGCGGCGCTCCGCACGCGGAAATCCGCGCTCAGGTCAATCACCTGGCACCCGAACTCGAGCAGGGGAACGGCATATTCGGCGGCCACGCCGTGCGGCAGGGCCAGAAACACCACCTGCGCCTGCTTCGCCAGCACCGCGGGGTTGGGCTCGCTGAAGCGCAGCGTCCGGGCGCGCGGATGATGGGCGAAGCGGGGGAAGATTTGCGCCAGCGTCCGCCCGGCGTATTGGCGCGAGGTGACGGCGGCGAGTTCAACGTGCGGGTGCGCCAGGAGCAGGCGGACGAGTTCTTCGCCCGAGTATCCCGAGGCGCCCACGATGGCTACTGGTTTGGCATTCATCATAAAAAAACCCCGCCGGATTGAACCAGCGGGGCGGGAAAATATCCAGCGCGATTAACGCTTGCTGTACTGGAAGCGTTTGCGCGCGCCCGGCTGGCCGTACTTCTTGCGCTCCTTCTGGCGCGCGTCGCGGGTCAGCAGGCCCTCCGCTTTCAGCAGCGGCCGCAGGTTGGCGTCCATCGCCAGCAAGGCGCGCGCGAGCCCGTGCCGCACCGCGCCGGCCTGGCCGCTCGGGCCGCCGCCGGAAACGGTGATATGCGCGTCAAACTTGCCGGTCGAGCCGGTCACGGTCAGGGGCTGCGTGGCCACCACGCGCAGGGACTCGAGCGGGAAATAATTTTCAAACGGGCGGCCATTGACCAGGATCTTGCCGGCGCCGGTGGATAGCCGCACGCGCGCGACCGCCGTCTTGCGGCGGCCGGTGCCGAGGTTTTGCGTGGTCTTGACTTCGGGAGCTTTTATATCTGACATGCCTGAAAAAAGTGGGGGGTTAAGGTTCTTACTTTGCGGGGGCCAGGACTTGCGGACGTTGCGCGGCGTGCGGGTGCTCGCTGCCTTTATACACTTTGAGCTTGGTCATCAGCACCCGTCCCAGGCGGTTCTTGGGCACCATGCCCCGCACCGCGTGGGTGATGAGCCGCTCGGGATGCCGGGCGCGCACCTGCTCGACGTTGCGGTACTTCTCGCCGCCCTTCCAGCCGGAGTAGGACATGTATTCCTTGGCCGTCTCCTTTTTGCCGGTGAGCCGGACCTTCTCCGCGTTGATGACCACGACAAAATCGCCGGTGTCCAGATGCGGCGTATAGACGGGCTTGTCCTTCCCGCGCAGCACATTGGCGACTTGCGCCGCCAGGCGGCCCAGCACGGCGCCATCGGCGTCAATCACGTGCCATTTGCGTTGTTCCAAATTCACTTTCGGCAGATGTGTCTTCATCTAAAATCCTGGTTAAACGAAGGCGCAACATAGCAGACCCGCCCGCCAAGTCAACAGGCATCTCTACGGTTTTTCGTTGTGGCCCGCCGCCCGCCCCGGCCCCCGGCGGGCGGCCGAAAAAAATCCACGCCCCGCTGCAAAGGGGAAACGCTAATGCCTGGCTAACCCGGCCCGGAGGGACGCGATCCTTCGCCCGTCCGGATTTCAGGGCTTCGGGAAGCCAGGCCGCGCGGAGGCGTTCGCCTTCCCGAATCGGGTTCGCTGGATGCGGGTCCGCGGCCGGCCCGCGCAAGCTCATGCCCTCATGTGCGCCCCGGAGCCGCTACCCGCCCGCCGAACCAGGCAACCGGCAGGCAGCAAGTCCATCCGCGCGAATCCGTGACTTCGGGCACGGCGCACGCTGGCCTGGACCAACCTTTATTTTAACGTCGTTTTACATATTCTCCGGGCAGCCAGTTGCTCCAATGCGGCTCAGGCCAGCGCCCAACCCATCCTCAACCTCCCCAGCCAGCCTATGGCTCCCAATAGGCCGTGTACAAGGGGTGTACCAAGGATGCTCAAAGGGGGTTCATGTTTATTATCCATGCGCTCCTGCCGCGCCTCCGGTGTACTCCCCTTGTACATGGCCTGAGACGACGAAGAAGAAGCGGTCGTGCGGGCGGTGGAAGAGGGCGAGGTGGAGGCGGGCTTCGCTTTCTTAACTGGTGCCTTTTCAGTAGCTTGCTGAGATTTGGCCGTGGACGGGAGCGGGACGATGGCGCTGTGGACCCAGTTCGGCCCTTTCCATCCGTTCCGCGTCTGGCTGGTGACGATAAATACCTTTTGCCCCGGCGACGGCACCCCAAACCGGGCGGTGTAAAGATCAGTGATGTCGCTCTGCCCGTTCTGGCTCGGGCTCAACAGACCCAGGTAATAGACCCGACGGTGCTTCATCCGGCCCGGGCTGCACGGGGCCTGCCCAAAGACCATGATGTCTTCCGTGGCCACCCCGACGTTCAACCGCAGCCGCAGTCCGGCTTCCGGGTCTTGCACGATCTCCAGCCCGGTGACCAGATTGGGGCTGAAGACCACCGGGGCCGGGGGTTCGCTGACGGGCGGCTGGCCGATGCAGTCCAGGACGCTGTTGATGCGGACATAGAATTGCTGGCCGCTGAGGGGCCCGTATTGGCCCACCGACGGCCGGCTGGGAACGGTTTGCGCGGCGGCCACCCAGCG
>Ga0208195_1000179_pt1 | contig 90517 bp, 87 predicted proteins | sample AD_UKC077_MetaG_FD_184441 | JGI IMG/M metagenome (GOLD analysis project Ga0208195, IMG submission 184441) | Active sludge microbial communities of municipal wastewater-treating anaerobic digesters from USA - AD_UKC077_MetaG (SPAdes) (version 2) | ecosystem: Engineered > Bioreactor > Anaerobic >...
CTCATCAGGGCTTTACATACAAGCTCCTTTCTCACCCTGGAACTCATGGCATAGCCGATGACTTCCCGGCTGAACAAATCCTTCACCCCTGCCACATATAGCCAGCCCTCATCAGTATCCACGTACGGTTGAGTAGACCGAGAGAGTTTCACTCTCAGCCCCTCCGAGAACCGGACGTGAACCTCTCGGCTCATCCGGCTCCTACCACTCAGCCTTAGGGAAAACACCCCAATTCCCAGTGCACAAAAAGCCTTGGGTTCGCTAGGGCCAGCCCTTTCAAATACTGCCGCGCCCTTCTCTTGTGCCTCGACAGACTCTTGTATTTGCGGCGTACCCAACGAACCAAATACCCATTCACGTTGCGCCAAATTCGGCTCAGCTCGGATGGATAGAACCTTCCATAGTAGACAAACCAACCGCGAAGTTTAGCGTTGAACATAGTGGACAAATCCTTAAGGGTCTTATCGTTCTTCAACTGCATATGCCACCTGCGAATATCCCTGTTAATGGCTTTCATCGCAGCTCGGCTGATTGCCGGCAGAAAATTCGGATGGACCCCATGACCTTCGGATACACACCGGCGAGGACGAAACGTGAAACCCAGAAAATCAAAGCTGATGGCCTCATGATCCTCTTGTCGATTCTTATCCTTGCAATAGACAATTCGGGATTTATCCGAATTTATCTCCAGACCGCACTCCTTGAAACGACCGGTAATCTTACCCATCACCCACTCAGCTTGCCGCCTGCTTTTACAATGGAGCAACCCATCATCCGCATAGCGACAAAATGGCACCTCGGGCATCGTCCTCCGTATCCATCCGTCAAAGGCATAATGCAAATACAGATTGGCCAACAACGGACTGATGACTCCTCCCTGAGGTGTCCCCATATCCCGCGGAATAAGATCTCCGTCCCTTTGTTGCAACGGAGCTTTCAACCAGCGTTCTACATAAAGCAATACCCAGTTAATCGTGCAGTGATGCCTTAAAGCTTTCATCAGTAGCCCATGATCAATGTGATCAAACAAGCCCTTGATGTCAAACTCCACTACCCAGTCGTAGCGCCAGCACCGCTGGCGTGTAACCGCTATGGCATCGTGTGCGGACTTTCCCGGCCTATAACCAAAGGAATTATCATCAAAAATAGGTTCCAGAATCGGCTCCAGCACCTTCTTCGCCACCGTCTGCGCGATACGGTCCGCAACCGTCGGTACGCCCAATACCCTCGTCCCGCCAGCTCTCTTCGGAATCGGCACGGCCTTGACCGGCGGCGGAAAATAACTCCCCGATGACATCCGGTTCCATATCCGATACAAATTGTCCTTTAACCGCACTTCAAATGCTTCGATTGATTCCTTGTCTACTCCCGCTGCACCTCCATTCGCTTTTACGCTTTGGTACGCTCCCCACACCAGTTGCTTGGAAATGTCGTAAGGCTTTGCTGATATCAAAGGTTCCTCCTGTATTCCAGTTGACCCATGACACCTTGCCAAGTGGCCAAGTCCCTTCGCTCCGCCTCCATTACAGAGGCTTCTTCGCTACTACGAACTTGTCCGCCCCTGTGCCGCGCATCGATACTCTCAGCCTCGCGAACTCTCCGCTTGTGCCTTTCTCTTATACATCGCGGCGACAGGTTCCCGCAGTTCAACATGAGAGCCCAAATCAAGATCACGCCACCTCTATGCCGGACGTCGCCTGGCCAGTCAGCAGGCACCTTCCAGACTCATCCCAGGGCAACATCACCTCCCCGGTTCTGACGCCATTTGTGTATTTTCGACACGTGTGCGGTGGTTCACTTGTGTTCGTCTTCTTGATCCACACCTGATGCATTCCTTTGCACCTTTTCCCGTAACGCTCACGTCGATGACTCTTAACCATCGCCGTTTACGGTGGTTTGCAGCCGGCTCCTGCAAACCGACTGCGAGGGACCATACCCTCATCTCTCACGCCACTTGCTGCGGCACACTAATATCACACACCCACGCCTCATCAGGACCGTACACCGTGAACTCCTGGCCAAGATGATCCGGAGATACTGGCAGGCTGTGCTTAGAATCCGTCGTCGCCTTGAACTTCTTCTTCCTCTTGCAGGTAAGCCCGAGCTTCTTCCTCAATCGCCTGATCCTATCCCGGCCCGCTTGGATCCCTTCACTCAACAGCTCTTCCTTGATCCGTGCTGTACCATACGTCTCGCGACTCCTCTGATGCGCCGCCTGAATGCTCACCTCAAGCCGGGCATCTTCCTGCTCCCTCCTCGATGGCTTGCTCTTAAGCCATTTGTAATATCCGCTCCGCGAAACCCTCTGATCCTGTGTCGTTCACATCAACCTCAACAACCTTCTCGTGCACTATTATCTCGTCCTCCTTACCCATCGAGAAACTGCGGACCTTGAAGCAATCTCCGTCGCGATAGACGCTTTTGACGTGCATGTCCTCGAAGTACTTGAGGCCAATGAAACGGCCAAACCCTTTGCCGCCTTCGGTGATTTTGAGGTCGGTGTATAGTGTATCGAAGGAGTTGCGATGAACTTCGTTGAAGCCGATGCCGTTATCCACAATGTCGAAGCCTATGACTTCCGGAAGGCCGCCATCAAGTTCTGTCTGACCGCTGCGTTGTACCCGTAACGTCACTTTGCCATCTCTTCTCCCAGTTTCGTCGATGGCATGGATGCCGTTGACAATCATCTCGACGACGGGACTGTAAACGGTCGTGTTCGCACGGATGTTTTCAATGGCCCGCTTGATATTGACGTTGCTCATCCTGATACTCCTTTGTCGCCCTCTCCTGCCGCGCTTAAGTTGACTTTTGGATTAGTATCGCCCCATATGCGGTCGAGGGCAGTCTGGATCTTCTTCTCCATGCGTACGATCAGTTCACGGTTGGCGCTCACCAACTCCTGCTCTGCCTCGATTTCTGCGACGATGGCATGCTGGATGTCGAGGGGCGGGAACGCAATCTTGAACTTGCGAATCTGATCGGTGGTAAGGTTTCTAAAGACGGCTCCCACTGATTGTGAACCATGGCTGGTGTGAAGTGCTAATAGCGCGAAATAGAGGTACTCAGGAAGCACGTCTTTGCTCAATTCACGAAGGCCGACGAATCCGTCATGAATGCAAGCGTCGATTGCCAAGATGGTAGGCAATCCAGGATTGCCACTTACCGTGATAATAACCTCACCCTTCTTCATGGGTCGACTCTTTGACGCGCCTTCCTCTGTAAGAGAATCAATTTTAGGTGTCGTATACATCCCATCGCGAGTGATATCGGCAACCATGAGTCGAGGGATTGGGCCTCCGAATAACTTTGGATCGCCTTGCGGTCGCGGAGAGCTACCACGAACGATTGTGCTGATTGCTCCAATTTCCACCATCGGCCAGTCAGGGTGAATAGGGATGTGGGGGCGGTAGTTGTCGAGGACGGAGCGGGCGCCGTCGATGACCTTCTGGTAGCCCTCGATCTCCGCTACGATCTCCTTCTGCACATCTAGCGGCGGGAGGGGAATTTGGATTTCTGAAAGGAATGTCCGAGTTACCCCACGGACACCAATGCCTACGGCACTACGATCTACCAGTTCCGCGATGTGGTGCGCAATCGCGTGTAGAAAATCGGGGGCGAGACGACTTGGGTCTTTTGAAACAAGAGCCGTAAGGTCCTGATTTATTGCGTAGTGGTCATCAGCAAAGGCATGCTTCCCAACAGAGACTCTTGTAATGATGATGGTGGAGCCCTTAGGTGCTAGGCGGGTCGAGGTTTCACTCAGGGCTTTTTCAGAAATCATTTCAAATCCCGTTATCCTCCCTCTCTGATCAATATGTTTCGAGGATATCCACTTGACTGCTCCATCTGACCAATAGGAAGGCTCTTGTTTCGACGGCGTAGCGCCTCCGATCAAATCACATACTTCCCCAAGTGAAATTGAAGGGAAAGATGAAGAACGAACCCCATTCTCCCGATACCTCTCACCACTCAGGTTGTAGTCTCCATTTGCGGTGATCTTCTCCTTCGGTACCACCAGCCCGAGTGTCGGCTGGAGGCTGTCTACCGACTCTCGAGCTTGCAGACGGCGCAGGTACTCGCCAATCTCGGTGCTGACATGGGGCAGGTCGTTCTTGTTGATGGGCCGTCGCTGGGTGCCGAGGCCGAAGCCGTCGTTCTCGATATTGAAGAATGCTATACTGTTGGTCTGTTTCGCCAGCGCCTTGTCTAGGATCAGAATCGAGGTCTTGACACCGGAGTACGGGTTGAACACACCCGCCGGGAGCGATAAGACAGCGACGAGGTACTCTTCGACAAGCATCTTGCGGAGCTGCTTGTATGCGGTCTGGCTCTGGAAGATGATGCCCTCGGGCACGATGATGCCAGCCCGGCCATTGGGTGTCAGGTGCTCGGCCATGTAGTCCACGAACAGCACCTCGCTGCGTTTGCTCTGCACGCTGAAGCGGTTGTGCGGCTTGATGCCCCCCTTCGGCGACATGAAGGGCGGATTGGCGAGGATAACGTCGGCGTACTCGTTCCAGCGCTCCTGGCTGGTGAGCGTGTCGTATTCGTAAATGTGCGGGTCGGCGAAGCCGTGCAGGTACAGGTTGACCAGCGAGAGGCGCACCATGTCGGGCGAAATGTCGTAGCCCTTGATGTTCGCGGCCAGACGACCGCGCTCGTCAGGGGTGAGCGTGCTGTTGCCCTCCTTATCGGTGTTGGCCCGAAGGATGTGCTTGAAGGAGGAAATCAGAAAGCCCGCCGTGCCGCAGGCCGGGTCGAGCACAGTGTCGGTCTTCTTTGGGTCGATGATGGCGACGATGAAGTCGATGATGTGGCGCGGGGTGCGGAACTGCCCTGCGTCGCCCTGGGAACCCAGCACCGAGAGCAGGTATTCGAACGCGTCGCCCAGGCGCTCGGAGTGGTCGTACTCGAACTCATCGATGATCTTGAGGAACGCCCGCAGGGTCTCCGGGTCGCGGTAGGGCAGGAAGGCGTTCTTGAAGATGTCGCGGAAGAGCGGCGGGATGCCGGGGTTCTCAGGCATCCTGTCGATAGCCTCGGCGTAGAGGTTCAGCGACTCGTGGCCGCCGAGCCCGGAGTGCATGAGCCTGGCCCAGCCGTAGCGCGCGTACTCGCCTGCAAAGAACTTGCGGCGACCGCCGAACTCCTCGGCCTCGGCGTCCATGTCATCCATGAACTTGTAGATCAGTGCGATGGTGATCTGCTCCACCTGGCTCTTGGGATCGGGTACCTTGCCCACGAGGATGTCTCGCGCGGTGTCGATGCGGCGCTTGGTGTCGGTATCGAGCATGGTTATTTCTTCAATTGTTTCATGGCGGGCGCCGCGGTCAGCACCTGCATCTGGCGGATGGCGATTCCGTTCAGCCGTTTCAGGCGTTCCTCCTGGGAAAGACCCATGTGGATGAGTTCGGCGTTCATGCCTTCGATATTGGCGAGAACGAGAAGCTGCTCCACTGTGGCATGATCCCGAACATTACCCTTCTTGCCCGGATTCGCATTCCGCCAATCGGCGGCAGTGTGCCCGAACAGCGCTACATTCAGCATATCCGCCTCGGTGGCGTAGGTCATCGCTGCCTTGGCCGGGGTCACCTGCGGGGGAATAAGGTGTTCTTCGATGGCATCGGTATGGATGCGGTAGTTGAGTTTGGAGAGGGTGCGGTTCAGATTCCATGCAAGCGACAGACGGCTGTTTTCGTCCTCCTTGAGCCGCTGAAATTCCTTGATCAGGAAGAGCTTGAACTCGACAGAAATCCAGGTGGCGAACTCAAAGGCAATATCTTTGTGGGCAAAGGTGCCACCATGGCGACCGCGCCGCGACACGATACCTATTGCCTGGGTGGTTTCGATCCATTGAGCCGGGGTCAGGACGAAGCTGTTCAGCCCGGCCCTGTTTCTAAACCCCTCGAATTCGAGGGGTTTGAAAGTAGGGTTATTCAGGCTTTCCCATATGCCTAAGAATTCAATGGTATTGCGGTTTCTCATCCAGTTCTGGATAACGTGGTCGGAACGGTTGGGTTCCTTGTGCTTGGCTATATCGGTCAGAGAAATATAGTCCTGATCCTTGTGGGCAAGAACCGTGATCTCGGTTCCTTTCACATTTACGATGGCTTTCCGTGGTTTGTTCATAGATCCTTCCTATGGGGCAAACTGGTTCAAGGAGATGTAGTCCTTGATGTATTCCGGCACCAGCTTTCGGAACTTCTCGGGCACGGCGCGGAAGTCGCGCGTCGAAAAGACCGGGTTTGTAGCCAGGTCGGTGAACTGGCGCTGGTCGATTATGTCACGCACCCGATTGCTGGTGACGTAGGCCTTGAAGTAATGCTTGATGGCCGGGATCGCCGAAGGCGGCTCGGGCACGTGGTCGGCGACGAACTTGGCGAACTCCTCTTCCAGCATTTCATCTTTGCTCTTGAATCGAGGGATCAGGCCGAAGACCTTCTCCAGTATCTCGCGCAGGGTGACGCGCCGATCCACGGCCGCGGCCTTGCGCAGCTTGTCGAGGCTATAGTACTCCTCGGGCTTGTCAAAGACCTCGCGGTTGACGTAGTCGATCACGCGGTCCCACTGGCCGGCCTCTACGGCCTCGACGATGACCGGGTCCTCGCGCACGGTGTCTTCGAAGCGTTCAAAGAACATGCGGTCGATCTTCATGCCATCGTAGCCGATCGCCTCCTCACGAACCGAGGCGAGGATGTCGGCGCCAAGGTGTTCGTAGGTGCCCCCGTATATGACAGGCCCGGCTCCATCGCCGTCGTCGCGGGGTCTGACGACCAGGCGCGGCAACTTGAGCACCTCGTCATAGTTGAACTCGGTCTCGAAGTACTCGCAGTTGGCGAAAAAGTCAAAGAGCTTGAAGCCGGTCTTCCGGGATTGGGTGACGCCGGCTAGGAACGTATCGTCGAAGAGCTGCTCCAGGAAGTCGTGCCTGCGCGTGCCGCGACCCTTAATCTGGATGAAGTCCGTAGGCGAGAAGATGGGGCGGAAAAGACCGAGATTGAGGATGTCGGTGCAGTCGTATCCCGTGGTCATCATGCCCACGGTGACGCAGACGCGCGCCTTGCTGGTCTTGTAGGCCGGTATAAAGTTGCCCGAGCCGAGCAGGTTGTTGTTGGCGAAGTTGATGGTGAACTGCTGGGCGTCTTGAACCGAGGATGTGACTTGCACCGCGAAGTCCGATTGGTACTTGCCGGGGAACTTGCGGTCGGCCATCTGGTTGAATATCTGCGCCAACTTGGCTGCGTGGTTTTGGCTCACCGCGAATACGATTGCCTTGCCGATCTCTCCGCTGACCGGATCGCGCAAGGCATTCTCAAGGAAGGTCTTGCAGAAGAGCTGGTTTGTGGCCTTGGAGAAGAAGCGCTTCTCGAACTCGCGCTGCTTGAAGGCCTCCTGCTGGTCCTCGCCGGTATCGTCGGTAAAGGATACAATAAAGCCCTCTTTGGAGAGCAGCTCCGTGGTGATCTCGGTTCGGGCGTCCACCACGGTCGGGTTGACCAGGTAGCCGTCCCTGACGCCGTCGAGCAGTGAATAGCGGAAGGTCGGCTGGCCGCTTTCGCAACCGAAGGTGCGGTACGTGTCGAGCAGGAGGCGGCGCTCGGCCTCGCGCGGGTCGCGGGTGCCCGGGTTGTCCTTATCGAAGCGGCGCAGGTAATCCCGCGGCGTGGCGGTCAGGCCAAGCTTGTAGCCGATGAAGTAGTCGAACACCGCACGGGCATTGCCGCCGATGGAACGGTGGGCTTCGTCCGAGATCACCAGATCGAAGTCGGTCGGCGAGAAAAGACGCTGGTACTTGTTGCCCACGAGCAGCGACTGCACCGTGGTGACGACGATTTCGGCGCGTCTCCAGTCATCGCGATTCTCCTTGTAGACGACTGTCTGGAAATCGGCGGAGAGCAAGCCGGCGAACGCCTTCCTGGCCTGATCCTCCAGTTCCAGCCGGTCCACCAGGAAGAGCACCCGCCGGGCGTTGCCGGAATGAAGGAAGAGTTTCACCACGGCGGCGGCCGTCAGCGTCTTGCCGGTGCCTGTGGCCATCTCGAAAAGAAAACGGTCTTTACCCTCCCGTACTGCGCCTTGCAGCTGATGGATGGCCTTGAGCTGGTAGGGGCGCAGGAACCGAAGCTTGTTGGCCTGGATGTATGCCGGGCGCTCGGCCTCATTCTTCCAGCCCGCCTCGGACTGGTAGTTTGGGCACTGGGTCAAAACGATGTAGTCCGCCCCGACGTGCTCTTCGACGATACGCTGGGGGTTCGGGATGACCAGCTTGTAGCCGGTGACCGAGTCCGGGGTCGGAAACGTGGTGATGACATAAGGGTTGCCGCGCTCCAGATCCCAGAAGTAGTTCAGGTTTCCGTTTGAGAGGATGACGAAGCGGCAGTTCTGCGAGCGGGCGTACCTGCGGGCCTGCTCTTTGCCGACAAGGGGATTCTTGTCCTCGGCCTTGGCCTCCAGGACGATCAGAGGGAATCCGCGGGCGTCGAGGAGCAGGAAATCGACGAATCCTCGTGTGGCCTTCTCGAAGTTCTCACCCAGCGAGTCGATGTCAGCAGGCCTGATGGCAACGGTCGACTCGAGTCGAATATTTGCAGGGGCGTCGCCCTCAGGGAAGAATCGCCAGCCTGCTTTTTCTAGCAGCTTGTTGATCTTGATTCGGGCTGCGGCTTCCTTCTCGGGCACTCAAACGCCTCCTTCAAGCATGGTCGCCAAGCGGCATAACAATGATTTTAATGCCTTGCCAATCTTACATGCATGAACTGAAAAATACTATATAAAAAGCTAAATCACAAGATTGAATACTCTATAGATGTGCCTTGATTTCCATGTTTTTATGAAATATCCGGGTATGGGGAAAGTATCATGAGCAAACAGATAAATGTGAACGTCACGATAATGACGAATAAAGTTTCAGATCTGCGTTTAAAATATAAACCATCTTGCTTTCCGCACGGAGTAAACATACTGGCACGACATCTAAACAGTAATAGTTTTAACATGTTATAAATATCTGGTTTCTGAACTTCAGAACCTTATGTTGAGATTGCAAATTGATAATATTAGCTATGGCTCTGAAACTTCTTGACTTTTTTACTAAAATATGCTTATACTTCATACATAATATATCCTTGACTGATTTTATCAGTCATTGAGCCGTCATCGAACGGTCAAAGTAGTTCTCCTTGATTCCTTGAGAATTCCTCAAAACAAATTGATTGCTTCCGCTCTGGACAAATTTTGCCCAGGCAAATCCGTGTTATAGAACGCACCTATTTTGTTGTTCTATCTAACGGATAGAACAACATTTTTCAGTGTGCAAACTCGCGCTGTACTTTTGTAAAGGAGAACTCTTGTGCAAATAACGATCGAGCCTCGGGAAACAAGGAAGCATTCAATGATTCTGGCATAAAAGGGCTGTAAAATCATGAGTCGCTTGACCCCCCAGGCAATTCCCCGTATATCGCTTTCATATAATGAAAATGGGGGCGTCTGTATGGATGGATCAATCATATCTCGCCAGAAATGCAAGACCTGTGATGGCCCGTTAATTCACGATGAAAGGCGCAAGGGATGTTTCTGTCCCAAGCATCCTGATCAAGCTGCAACCAAATTTATTGTTCGGTTTCCTGGCGATATCTACCAGCGGCACAACTCATATGAGTCTGCTTGTCAGGCATTGAACTACTTGCGTTATGAGAAAGGCACGACGAATCAGAGAAAAAGGAAATTTAATCCCGATGACTACAAGAGCATTCGCCCAAACAGCTTTGCGGCCCTGGCCCCGAAATACCTTGAGCGTAAGAAAAATCTAAAGAGCTACGGGAAAATTTGCCACTTCATCAACACGGCGAGAGACTATTTTGGCACCACGAACCTCAAGGACATATCAGGGGGCATGATTGACGATTATCTGTTCCAGTTGAAACAGGAAAACGGCAAGCCCATTTCGGATAAAACCAGGGCGAACCACTGTAGCCAGCTTCACGATTTCTGGAAATGGTGCTTGAGTCGCGGGAGTGTGATAACCTTGGCAGAGTTTCCTCAGTTCCCCAAGATCGAGTATGCTCTCGGGTATCGCAAGATCACCGACTGGGAGACTCAAGAAAAGGTGATCAGTAAAGTAAAGGAGATTTCCCACCATATTAACCCGAAAATATGGCTTGGTATTGACATCCTGGCTACCTACACAGCACTGAGGCCGGACGATTTACGCAGGATTAAAGAGAGCAGTCTTGATCCGAGCGGCCTTCTTATCATCCATGATCCAACCAAGCTGAAAAACAAGTTTAAGACAGTACGATTACTTGAAGATCATATAAAAGAATGGAGATCATTGCAGCGGGAATACCCTGCCCTGCCTGAAATACCCTTTTTCCGTCACATAAAGGGCGTAGGCGGGGCAAAACCGAACAGCATTTTTGGAGAGAAATACTTATACAAGTGGTGGGTAAAAGCCGCAGACGAGATAGGTCTGCATGGTGTTCCACTCTATCCCAGCACAAAGCATACCACGGCAACCGAAACAGCGAAGCTCCTGGGAACGGAAAAAGCATTGAAGGCATCGGGTCTGACGAACAGGGCATTCGAGCGTTATTGTCAAGTCGAGAACAATGACACCTTTGAGGTCGTGACAGAGGTTCGAAAAACCAAAAAGGCTAAGGTCATCAAGATGAATGTGAAACAAAGGAAAATCTGAATAGCCAATGTTGCCTGCTCAGGTTTTGCTCACCTTTTTAGGGATAATAAATTAAAATAATCTCAATAATATCAAGGTGTTAATGGTGGAGGCGGGGGGAATCGAACCCCCGTCCGAAGGCCTTCAGCACAAGGCGGCTACATGCGTAGTCTGTGTATTTGAGTCCCAGACATGGTCGGCCCGCAGACAGGCTTTCCATGTCCCGGCCCCTTTGTGTAACCCGTCAGCCCAAGAGGCGAAAGCTGCCGGGTGTGCTCATCTTTGTTTGACGTCCGTGACTGATGCCGATGAGCGGGCCTCAGCAGGACGTGGCTGCTTTAAGCAGCCAGTGCGTAAGAATAATCGTCGGCACTTATTGGTTTTCTGCCTGTTTTACGAGGGGACAGACCTCGGCATGCTCCTTGTACCTCAACTACCCCCGTCGAACCCATTACGCCCCCGTGGCGTGTTCGTATCGTTCAGGTGTGTTTGCGGTTATGGTGCCTATAACTATAGTATCGATGCACGAGGAAGTCAAACGATCCGAATCAATGCATCTTCAATCATTTCGCAAAGAATATGGCCGATGAGGATGTGCGCCTCCTGGATCCTCGGCGTGCTCTGAGAGGGTACGGCAAGGGTGCAGTCTGCATGGTCGCGGATTGTCCCTCCCCCGCCGGCGAGCGCTATCGTCGATATCCCCATGGATCTCGCCTCGTCCAGTGCCCTGATGATGTTCCCCGAATTGCCGCTGGTGGATATGCCCACCAGCACGTCTCCTTCTCTGCCCAGGGCCCTGACCTGCTTGGAAAAGATCTCGTCGAATGAGAAGTCGTTGCCCACCGAGGTGATGACCGAGGTGTCGGTGGTCAGTGCGAGACCTGCAATGGGCTGCCGGTTTTTCCGGAAACGGTTCACGAGCTCTGCGGCCAGGTGCTGGGCATCGGCTGCCGAACCGCCGTTGCCGGCGAACATGATTTTCTTGTCCCTGACGAGCGCGTCGATCATCATCCGTGCAGCCCTTGCTATTTCCGGAACCAGTCCCGGCAGACGGTTGTAAAGCTGTATGCTCTCTTCAATGATTTCTTCTATGCGGTCCATGGCTCGCCCTCATCTCTCCTTATGCCGGTCGATTCTCTCAAATCACCTGATCATATAGGCGAGTTCGCCCCCGAACACAAGCCAATCATTGCACCTTAGTTGTCCCGCAGGTCGATGCAGTCCTGGGCGCCCGGATCGCTCGCCAATGAATCATCTGCCGGGAAAGCATGCAGACAACACAGGGCCTGTCTGTCCACAAGTTGGAGTGATGCCCTGCCGTTCAGGGCGAGGGCCTCAGGTTTTCGCAAGCAGGGGAAACAGCAAAAGACAGATACACGGCTAAACCCGGAAATGGCCGTCTTTCTGAGAATAATCCAGATAAAAGTCTTTTTTAAAGTTCTGGAACATGGACAGAAAATCCCTGTTATAGTCATCGGTGTTGGAAAAGCTCCTGAAATCACCTGCCATGGCATCCGGATCAACGAACTGCTGGAAATCCCGTTTGATCAGATCCGAGAGATCGATCGAGCGAAGGCTTTTCTTCTCGAAAAACGCGAATCTGCTGACCAGCATGCTGATGAGTGTGCTGAATAGTATGCGAAAGTAGCGCATCCCTGTGCTCCTTTTGTTGGTTCTTCAATGGTTTCTTTATCGGTCTTAATCTTATAAAATATGAAAGCGCCCCCAGTGCCGTCAAGGGTAAAGAAACCCGCAGGACAAGCCGATAGAGCAATAAATATGAAGGGCACGATAAAAGATATTCTGAAAATATCAGGTGTTCAGGGATATGTGCTCGCACGGGAGAGAACCATGCAGATCAAGCTCCCGTCAAAGCACCGGTTTGCCGGGGCAAAAAAGCAGATCAAGCTGCTCTATGACGACCTGATGCAGGCCCGGAAGAGGCCCGGCAACACCATGGAGGTATTCTTTGAAGACCTGGTGTTGACCGTTTTTACGAGCGGCATGACCATGCTCATAGTGCTGTCGAGCACCCGCGTGAACCTCGCCCTGGTGAGGATGACCGGGAAGCTGGCCATTGCAAACCTCGTGAAGGAGAAGTTTTAGATGAACCAGGATATCAGCGGCGGCTTGGACACTACGCGGTGTCCGGAGATCGTCAAGATCCTCTCGCTGGGAAAGCGTTCAGGAAAGCTTTTTCTGAGCAACGGCTCCCAGTCGGGTAATATCTTTTTCCGCGACGGAGTGGTCATCCATGCCCAGTGCGGCGCCCTGCAGGGGGTAAAGGCCATTTACGAGCTCGCGGTATGGACCTCGGGAGAATACCGGTTCAGCGTGGATGAAATGCCGGATGCGGTCACGGTGGAGCTTTCGGTCGACGAGATCCTTTCCGAGGCAACAAACCGCATCAGACAGATGGACCGTGTGATCTCGCTCATACCTACGAGCACGATCGTATATACGCTCGACCCCGAGATAAAAGAAAAGGAGATCGTGCTCAAGTCCATTCAATGGAAGATCCTCTCTCAGGTCGACGGAAAGAAAACCATTGCCGATATCGCCCAGAACACCGGCCTGGGCGTGTCCGACACCATGAAGGTGTTCTATACCCTCGTCAAGTCGGGCCTGCTCCGTGAAGCCTACCCCTCCGAGACGGAATCCCCCCCTGACATGGTCGATCTCCCTGAAACCCCTTTCATAAAAGCATTGAAAGACGACCTCACCAAAGCGATCGGCCCAGTGGCGCCCTTCGTCATCAGGGAAACAGCCCAAGAAATGAGCCTTGATCTCCTGGCGGACGATCTTGAGCAGAAGGCTGCGCTCATCGAGACCCTTTCGAGCAAGATTCCCAGCGAGACCATGTCTTTGCAGTTCCTCGATACCATGACCGACTGGATCAACACGGAGGACATATAGGCCCATGAAGATCGCATCGTTCGCCCTCGCTTTCTGCTGCTTCCTGGTGTTCCTCCTCGGTTCGGCCCTGTTCGTCCACACCCAGATCAGTGCGATCAACGGTCTGGAGCTCTCTGTGCTGGAGGATCGCCTGTACCAGGAAAATTCCGATATCCTTTCCTGGGCCATGATGAGCATGGACACGGAGAGGCTCACCGAGGCCCCGCTGCCTGCCTCGTGGGGAGAGATTCTCATCGTGAACAACGCGAGTCTGGTGATCGAGAACTCCACCAACCAGGATCATGCGGGGAAAAAGATCCACACCATTCCTCAGCTGCTCGATGAGGCAGGCCCCATCCTCGATGCAATCACGAAGTCCTCGCGCGAGACCGTGAAGACAGAAGAGTACATGGTTGTGAGCGCCCCGCTTTCCCGGAACCGGACACTCCTGGGGTTCAAGCCCAGATCGTGGGAGCAGGGACTCGTCTCCCAGCAGAATACCCAGACCGGCAGGAGCGTGGAGTCCCTCAGGATGGTCCTGATGGTGTATCTGGGCGGGGGGCTGATCCTCGCGGTTATCTTTCCGCTGATCATGGTCTTCATGAGCTCCAGATCCCTGAACCGGGCGACAAAGGCATTCGAGCTGCTCAGTCTCGGTGATTTCGATGCCGAGCTCTCCCCGGCGGGCGGCAAGACCATGGCAAGCCTTGCAGACTCGTTCTTCCGGCTGAAAACATCACTGACCATAGCCCTTGAGAAGCTCGGGAGCAGATAACATGCCCAAGCAGGTACTGATAGTCGACGACGAAGAAACCTTGACCTGGTCATTGGCGAAATCCCTGTCCAACGACCGCGACACCTTTGAGGTCACCACTGCCAACGACGGTGAGACCGCGCTCGATCTCACAAGAAAGAGCCTTTTTGACCTGGTCGTTCTCGACATCAGGCTCCCGGGCATCAACGGCCTTGACGTGCTGCTGAAGATCAAGGATGAGAAGCCTGCCACCAAGGTCATCATCATGACCGCATACGGATCTTCCGAGATCAAGGCAAAGGCAAAGGCCAGGGGCTCGCTCTTCTACATCGAAAAACCATTCGAGATCGAGCAGATGCGCGGGCTCATCCTCAAAGCGCTCAGGGAGGACGAGGCGCGCGGCTTTGACGGAAACATTACCGGGCTGCAGCTGCCCGATCTCATCCAGATGAACTGCCTGAGCCAGGTCACCACGGCGCTCTATGTCCGGAAGGATCAGCGGGAGGGATGCATCTTCTTTGAGGACGGCCAGATCACCCATGCCGAGATCGGGGCTGTCGATGGGGAGGAGGCGCTCTTCAGCATCCTCTCGTGGTCGAGCGGGAGCTTCCGGTTCATGGGCGGGATGAAGGCGCCCAAGGTCACCATCCACACCAACTGGGAGTACCTGCTCATCGAGGGCATGAGAAAAGCCGACGAAATGAGCCTGGCCCTGGAAAAGGGCGAGATCGACAGCAGCGATATCACTCTGATCGACGAGCCTACGCGCATCGCGGTAAAAAACATCTCGTCGCTGCCGGAATGCACGGGCGTGGCGGTCATTACCTCTGAGAGCGAGGTATTGTACCAAAGCGGCAAGATCGTGGGCGAGGTCGACCTGTCCTACGTAACCGCCTTCTTTCTCAACATCACGGAGAACCTGGGCAGTCTCACCTCGTCCACACCCAAGAAAGTCACCTTCATCGATCTGAACCGGCTCGTCCTGGTCTATCCCTTCAAGATCTACGTGCTCGCTTTGCTCTTCGACCGGGCTGTTCTCTCACAGGAGACCCTCTCCGCCATTGAGCGCGTGATCACCCGTTATCAGATTTAAGTGGTTCAGCCTTTCGGGCTCGAAACCCGAACTCCGTACCAGAATCTGCTCCACCTCTGATGCATCCTCATAGTGCTTGAGAATCCGCTGCATGCTCTGCTCGTTTTTCCCGTAGCGGTCCATGAGGTCGATAAACCGCTTCTGGAGCGATACCACCCGGTCGTGCATGATCCTCTTGTCTGCATAGTTGACCACCATGGCCTCATTCACCTCCAGGGACTCGAGCCGGATGTGCTGGCCCACGATCTCCCCGATGCGCGGATACCCGAGTTTTTCCATGAGCCTCCTGCCCATGAGGGCATGATCGCCGCCCTTGAGCAGGCTCTCGGCCTTGCAGATGTCGTGCAGAAGGGCAGCCCGGTCCACCAGGCGCCTGTCGATCCTGAACCCGGCCTTTTTGAGCAGGGCTGCCACGCAGACCGCCGCCAGCCTGACGGTCTTGCTGTGGCGGATGATGTGCGGGGGCATGCTTTTTTCGTGCATAAGCCCCAGTGTCCATTCACGCGAAGGTATCACCGGCCTGCCCCGAACTCCTGCTCCGCACTCAGGATCTGCCCGAAGCCCAGAAGATTGACGAGCAGGCTGATGGTTGTTTCACGGGGCCGCTCGCCTTCGCTCGGCTTAACCTCGCGATAGAGGTCCACGCTCCAGCACTGGGATGCATAGGACAGACCCTGCCGGGAATGCTCGTATCTCCGCTCGAGAAAATCATACTCGATTTCGTAGCGGACCGAGAACCCTCTGATAAGCTTGGCGTTCACGCCCGCATAGGCCGACTTGGTCGCATCCCCTGACCGTTCACGATCGTTGACGGCCGGCCGGACATACTCCTCGGCGGCATACAGCTCGTCGCCCCGGGCATCCCTGAACGTGATCCTGCTCCAGTGCTCGTGAGTGGCATAGGGGCGAAACGGCTCCCTGCCGAACCTGTTGGTGTGCTGCGCGCTGAACCAGGAAACCGGGTTCAGCCGCGCTCTGGCTTCATAAAATTTCCAGTCGTCGTCAATGTAGCTATAGCTTCGGCTTATGGTGAACTCGGCCAGTGATCTTCCGGATGGGCCTCGCACATAGTTTTCTAAAGAGAGATTCATGTCGAATTCCTTTTCCCAGTCATCGTTCTCCAGGAGGTCGGGGAAGATGTCCAGGGGGTCGTTCCGGTCATAGTTGCCGCCGTAACGGCTCAGATAAACCCACGAGACACTGGGCACCACCTGGTGATAGATACCGCCTGCAAAGCGCTCGCTGTAGAGCGCGGTGGTCAGGAGGATGCTGCGCTCCTGCCAGTGCTCGCGAAAGGTGTCGTCTTCGAACACCTCCCGGTGATCGGTAATGAAGGTGTCCCGGTAGATCTCGGCAAACGAGGGCAGGACAGTCAGATATGGATACAGGCTGATGGGCCACGAAAGCTCGATCTCTCCGTTGTTCTTGACCGCCTCGATCCAGTCACGGGAATACACGCGCACCGTGGTCAGGTCCGAGGTGAGCAGGACAGGGGTATGGGGAATCCTCTGCGGCCTCATGCGCGCCCTGAGCCGAGGCAGCTCCTGCAGGGTCCTGTCGTTGTCCCCGACCGTGAGGTCCTGCTTCCACTGGCCTGAGAGGTTCGCACTGAACTTCCGGCTGAAGATGTTCCACTGTACGCGGGACACCAGTTCCTCCAGGTTTTCGCTATCTTCAAACACCCCGGTTGTGGCGGAATCCTTCCACTCCTGTTTATCCCCATAAAATGGCCCGATGTCCCGCAGGTAGTCCGCATGGCTGACGAGATTGATATCCCATGTGAGGCTGCCGCCTGTCTGCCGGGCCTTCAAGAGCCACCGGTGATCCGGGATCCTGTCTTTGACCCCGCCTTGCATCACCTCGCCTCCCCGTTTGTCGAACAGGCTCTCCCCGTATATGAAACCCTCTCTTTCCTCGTCGAGGCGGTAGCGGAACTCTCCCGCCCACAGGAGACCGCGGTCGCTGAGATGCGTGGGCGTGATCGTCGCATCCATGCTCCTGCCGAGCACGATATACAAGGGGATCTCTGTCCGGTAGCCAGTATCGGTGGAATGCCCGAACCCGGGAAACAGAAGCCCGGACTGGCGCTCAAGCTTGAGAGGAAACAGGAGGTAGGGTACATAGAAGAGCGGGACGTTCCCCACCCTGAACCGGGCATTGTATGCGCTTCCATAGCCTTCCAGCGGCGCATTGAGGGTGCCCGCTGCAATGGACCAGTCCGGCGGTTTGCCCAGGCACGGCGTATAGGTGATGCCCTCGCCCTCATACACATCTTCTCCGTAGCGGACAATGGTCCGGCCCGAGATGACGATAGGATCGGCATAGACAAAGACCGTGCCCTCTTCCAGGCGAAAATCTTTCCTGCGGTTGTTGTAATAGAGAATATGGGCGTCCATCTCTCCGCCCTCTTCCTCCAGATGGCAGTCGCCGGCGGCCCATAAATCCTCGGTCACCGTGTCGAGCACCACGTAGTTCGCCCTGAGCAGCAGATCCTCGCCCTGGACCACGACCCTGCCCGAAGCCTCGATCCTGTCTCCGTGCCGCACGACCTTCTCGGCCTCCACGTCGAGCACCTGGGCGATGACCTGAGCAGGCAGGAACGCGCCGGCGAAAAGAAGAATCAGAAACCTGCGCATACCAGGGCTTCCCTGACTTCGCCGACCGTATAGAACGACCCGGTGACCACGACTGCCTCGCCCGTGCCAAGAGCCTGATGAAAGGCCTCGGTGACGCTCCCGCACCGCACCACCCGCTCCTTGTCGAGGCACCCGGCCATCTCGGCCTCCCCCCACGACCGGTCCGATCGGACCGGGGCGATATAGACACGACTGCAGGTCTTTTTCATCATCTCCATCATGGTCTGGAAATCCTTATCCGCAAGCACTCCGAACACCCCTATCCCATGAAAGGCCTTGTGTTCAAGATATTCCATGAAAACTGCCATGGCTGCAGGGTTATGCGCCACATCCAGCGTCACCCTGTACCCGATTTCCTCGATCCTTCCCGGGAGAAACGCAGTGTTCAGCGCATAGGCGACCTGCACCCCGCCGGGACAAAACCCGAGCTCGCGGGCGGCTTGCAGGGCCAGGGCCGCGTTCATGGACTGGCCCGAACCCTTGAGCGAGGTCCGCTCTTCGCAGGGCGTGTCCACCACGTGGAGGATTGCGCCGATCTCTCGGGCATAGCCCCTGATCACCTCAAGCGCGGCCCCGGTTGCGCTCGTGATGAGGGGCCTGTCCGCGCGCGCTATCCTGGCTTTTTCCCCGGCTATCTCCTCAATCGTGGCGCCCAGATGCCCGGTATGATCCAGGGCAATGGGGGTGATGAGCGAGACGGCCGGGTCCAGGACATTGGCGGCATCATACCTTCCCCCGAGCCCGATCTCGAATATGCCGTAGTCGACCTTCTCCTGGGCAAACACCGTGGCCGCAAGAACAACACACCACTCGAAATAGGTCAGGCCGATATCCGCCACCTCGGGCCCGATCCGCTCCCGCACCTTCACCAGTATATCGCTTCCCACGTTGCGGCTGTTGATGCGAAAGCGCTCCGTGAAATCAGTCACATGGGGTGATATGGTAGTGCCGACCGAGACGCCCATGCTCCTGAGGATCCTCTCGAGGTAGACGCAGGTCGAGCCCTTGCCGTTGGTCCCGGCCACGAGCACGTGCCGGTAAGAGCGCTCGGGATGACCCAGCCTGTCCAGTGCCTGTCTCGCGCGGTCCAGGCCCAGGGACCATACGTTCTGCGGGATGTCTTTCAGAACCATCTCAGAAAAAAGAAAAGCGTGTCTCTCAGGTCGCGGCGCGGAACGATCCGGTCGATCAGACCGTTGGCGAGCAGGGTCTCGGCATTCTGAAAATCCTCCGGGAGTTCAGAACGCAGCACGGTCTGAATCACCCGCGGACCGGCAAAACCGATGCGCGCCCCCGGCTCGGCCAGGAGAACATCGGCCAGTGCGGCAAAGCTCGCCGTGACGCCGCCGGTGGTCGGGTCCGTGAACACCGTGATCACGGGCGAGCGGGTGATGCGGTCTCGCGCGTGCACGGTTCTGAGCATCTGGAACAGGCCCCAGATCCCTTCATGGATACGAACGCCGCCCGAGGCGGTGAAAAAAACGAGCGGCAAGCCGGTCTCCTGCGCGGCATCCATGAGCTGAACGATCTTCCTCCCCATCGCCACCCCCATGGAACCGCCCTTGTGAGAGAAATCCATGACACCCAGCAGGCAGGGCATGCCCTTGACAGAGGCCTTCCCTGCCCTGATGGCGTCCTCGGGATTCTCGTCACCGGCGTGATCGGCCAGGGCGAGCTCCTCGAAGCGCCCCTCGTCGCATATCAGACCGATCCGGTCGCGTGCGCCAAGCCTGAAGTGATGATTGCAGTGGTGGCAGACCCAGAGGTTTTCCTGGAGCTTTCTGGTTATGATGATCTCGGCGCAGGAGGGGCATTCCACCCATCTCCCGTCTTTTTTCGCTACATCGAGAACTTCGCTCAAAACTCGAACACCTCCCCGCCGACTATATATGCAACATTCGGGGGGAGTTCTGCAACAACTTCGTCAAGATACTTTGGTTTGATGTGGTAGGCGATGATGCGGGTCGACGGGTCCATACGACCGTCGATTCCCTGCTTCAGGAGCAGGGGGGTGAGGTGGCGCGAGAGCCTGGCGATCTTTTCCATCCGGTCGGGAAAAGAAACATCCACGAAAAACGCCTTGAGTCCTGGTCCCCGTGAGAGCGCCAGGTCAAAGAGAGCAGAGTCGAACCCGGTGTCTCCGCTGAAAATCACCGTGGAGCCGCCTTGAGATACCTCATAGCACAGCGAGCCCGGGATGTGGTCCACCGGATGGCCCGTCACCCTGAAACCTCCGATGACAAACTCGCCGGGCGGGACTTCGCTGAATGTGATGACGTCCTTGCGGGCATTGAGGTCCCGGATCTCCGGCCAGATCATGCCATTGAACACATTGCGGGTAAGGGCTTCCAGGGTCGGTCTGCTCGCCCAGATGACCACCCCGTGCGCACTGCTGGAAAACAGGGTGTCCAAGATAAAGGGAAGCTCCTTGATATGATCGATGTGGGCATGTGTGATGAGGATGTGCCGGATGGTGCACACCGCGTCTTCGGAAAGGACCGAGGACACCGACCCGGCATCGATGAGGGTCTCGCGATTGAGCAGGATGCTCGTGGTGTTGTATCCCTGCATCACCGAGCCGCTGCAGCCGAGAATCTCAACTTTCATGGACATCCCGCGCTATCCCTTCCCTTTTCGGAGACCACACAAATGCAAATTATTTTATTTCATCGGTAAGCCTTGTCCAAAACTGTAATGCATTTTCGGCAACGAGAGCCCCTTTGTTCAGGTTTTTTCCCGGCCTCCGGAGGCGAGCCTGGCGAGGCGGCTGACGTCCTGGGACCGGGACCTCGGACACACCAGGATCGCGTCTTTGCCCTCGACCACCACAAGGTCGTTCACTCCCAGGAGCACGATTTTTTTCCGGGTAGCCCACACCACGTTGCCGGCAGCCTCTTCCAGCAGGGTGTCTCCGCTGATCGTGTTGCCGTGTTCATCTCCGGGCACGATCCTGCCTAGGGCATCCCATGATCCGATATCGTTCCACCCGAATTCGGCTGGAATCACACCCACATCCGAGGCCTTTTCCATTATGCCGTAATCGATGGAAACAGCCTCGACCCTGTCATAGAACTCCCGGACGTCCTCGTGCCGGATCTCATGCCTTTCGTTCATGACCGAGAGAAGCGCATGCATCCTGGGCAGGTGAACCCTGAACGCGTCGAGAATGGTATCCACCCGCCAGAGAAATATCCCGGCATTCCACAGAAAGCCCTTTTCAATGTATGTTTCCGCAGTCTTGAGATCGGGCTTTTCCCGGAAGGTGAGCACCCGGTGAAGGCGGTGCGACGTCCCCTGAGCCACGACCTCTCCTGGTGCGATATAGCCGTATCCGGTCTCGGGCTGATCCGGCACCATGCCCAGGGCGATCAGGAGACCGGGATGCGCCCTCAATGCCTCGATCCCGAAGCCGATGGCTGTGGTGAAGCCCTGCCTGTCCGATATCCAGTGGTCGGCCGGAAAGACCGCCATGACCGCATCAGGGTCTTTACGGGCGATGGTCAGGGCCGCATAGGCGATGCAGGGAGCGGTGTTGCGGCCCACGGGCTCGGCGAGTATGTTCTCTCCGGGTATCTCGGGCAGGTGCTCGCAGACCCTGGCCGCGATCTGCTCGTTTGTGACGACATAGATCCGGGAGCTGTCCGCGATCGCGCGGGTACGCTCGAAAGTGTCCTGCAAGAGGCTGCCTGCGCTGCTCAAGGAGTGGAGCTGCTTGGGATTGTCCGGTGTCGAGAGCGGCCACAGGCGCTCTCCCCTTCCCCCTGCCATGATGACTGCGTGAACCGCCATATGATAACTCCTTCCCTATTTTTCATAAGAAACAGCACAATCTCTGTTTTTGTAATATACCACAGGTACCGGGTCAACCGGACAAATTCCTGATAAATCATTGACACCGGTTCTCCAGGTGTTCTAGTAAGTATCATTACATATGGCTTCCATCATACAGTTCACCCAGGAATATCGGATTGCGATCTCGAGGGTATGCGGCGCTCTCATCATCCTGCTGATCCTGTTTTCCGGTCCGTCGTCCCCGAAGAGCGGCCCGTCGTATCTCGACCTTGCCGTAGACTTCTTCGCCTTCATCCTTGTCATAGCATCCGCCTTCGGGCGGCTCTGGGCCCTTGCTTATATCAGCGGCCACAAGACAAAGGACCTCATCACCGATGGCCCCTACTCCATGGTGCGAAACCCCCTGTATTTCTTCAGCCTCATCGGCGCCGTGGGCATCGGGATCATGACGAACAACGTGCTGATCTTCGGGCTCATCGTGATCCTCTTCGGCCTGTACTACCCCTTTGTCATCCGGGCCGAAGAGAACCGCCTGCGCGAGGTCCACGGAGATGCGTTCGACAAGTACCGGGAGAAGACCCCCATGTTTGTCCCCAGGCCTTCCCTGTTCCGGGAGCCGCCCCATTACACCATCGATACCCGGCTTTTCAGGCGGGCGTTCCTCAGCGTCATGTGGTTTCCGCTGATGTTCATGGTGCTCATTGTGATCGAACGTCTCCATCACACCGGCATCCTTCCGGTCTTTTTCACCCTGCCCTAGCTTGCATTGCCCCGCTATAATTTATATATAATCTCCATTGCAGGAAAAGACCCATATGTTTTAAAAGGGAGGACACGATGTTTCCTGAGCAGAGAACACGAAGGCTGCGGATAAAGCCCGCATTACGAAGAATGGTCAGGGAGACCGGCGTTTCGGTTCATGACCTCATCTATCCCCTCTTCATAAAAGAGGGCGAGTCCATCAAGGAACCTATCGACGCCATGCCGGGACAGTTCCGGTATTCGCCCGACCGGCTCTCCAGCGTGATCAGCGAGGTGGTGTCGCGGGAGATACCAGCGGTCCTGCTCTTCGGCATCCCCCGGAAAAAAGACAAGTTCGGCACCGAGGCGCACAAGAAAGACGGGGTGGTGCAGCAGGCTGTTCACAGGATCAAGGACGCGGCGCCCGATCTTCTGGTGATCACCGATGTCTGTCTGTGCGAGTACACGAGCCACGGCCACTGCGGCATCCTGGACAGAGACGGCGGCGCCGTGGAGAACGACGAGACCCTGGATGTGCTCGCAAAGGTGGCGCTGTCCCACGCCAAGGCGGGCGCGGACATCATCGCGCCTTCCGACATGATGGACGGCCGGGTGGGCATCATCCGCGAGGCACTGGACGAGAGCGGGTTCGAATACACCCCTATCATGAGCTACTCAGCCAAGTATGCCTCGTCCTTCTACGGCCCGTTCCGCGAAGCGGCAGGCTCGGCCCCCTCCTTCGGCGACAGGAAAGGATATCAGATGGACCCGGCCAACGTACGCGAGGCCATGCGGGAGATACGCCTCGATGTGGAGGAAGGGGCCGACATCATCATGGTCAAGCCTGCGATGCCCTATCTGGACGTGATCCGCCTGGCGGCCGACGAGTTCGACGAGCCTTTGTGCGCCTATCAGGTTTCGGGCGAGTATGCCATGATCAAAGCCGCTTCCGCCAAGGGGTGGCTCCCGGAAGACGCCTGCATCATGGAGAGTGTGCTCTCCATCAAAAGGGCTGGGGCGGACATGCTCATCACCTATTTCGCGTGCCGGGTCGCAGAGCTCCTCTCATGAGTGCACCGCGCATCCTCGCATGGGAGACGACCACCTCCTGCAACCTCGACTGCCGTCACTGCCGGGCATCGGCCACCACCGAGCCAAGGTCCGGCGAGCTGACCACGGACGAAGGGTTCTCGCTCCTGCGCGAGGTCAGTGCCGCGGGCACCAGAATGGTGATCCTCTCCGGGGGCGAATCGCTGATGCGTCCCGACGTGTATGAGCTCGCCCGGTACGGCACCTCATTAGGCATGCGGATGACCCTTGCCACCAACGGTTCGCTGGTCACGCCCGAGGTTGCCGGTCAGATACGGCAGTCGGGCATTGTGCGGGTGTCCGTGAGCCTCGACGGCGTCACCCCGGACATGCACGATCGGTTCCGGGGCCGTGAGGGAGCGTTCGAGCTCGCTGTGTCAGGCATCCGCAGCCTCATCCAACAGGGGGTGCCGGTTCAGGTCAACACCACGGTTGCTGCGATGAACGTGAGTCAGATGGAGGCCTTCCCTGCCTTTCTGGAGCTGCTCGGTGTCATGGCGTGGCACGTTTTTTTCCTCGTGCCCACGGGCCGGGGGCACGATATGGAGCCTGCCACGGTCAAGGAGTATTGCTCCATGTTAGAGGATTTCCACCGCGTGTACCAGACCTCCCGGATCGAATGCAAGGCCACCTGCGCCCCGCAGTTCTATCGTATCCTGGCCGAGCACACGGAGCCTGTGCGCACCCGGGGCTGCCTTGCCGGAAGCGGGTTCGGTTTTGTCTCGTCAACGGGCGTGCTGCAGCCGTGCGGGTTTCTCCAGATTCCCTGCGGCAATGTACGTGACCGAGGCTTCTGCGCTGCCTGGGAGGAATCCGATACCCTTCGCGCCCTGCGGGACATCACATCGCTCAAGGGCAAATGCGGGGCGTGCAGCCACAAAGAGATATGCGGCGGCTGCAGGGCCCGCGCATACGAAGTGATCGGCGATCTCATGCAAAAGGATCCCATATGCTGGTTCAAAGGCTGAGTGCAGCCTGTGCGGCGCCCTCACGTGCGGCAAGGCGGTCGCGCCGCAGTGTATCGGGAGCCTCGGATCCAGGGAGGCGCGTGTTGGATGGATAACACGAACAAGCATGCCATGGGCTGCATGGATCATATCGACCGGAAGATCCTCACCCTTATCAGCAAGTCCTTTCCGCTTGCAGAACGTCCGTTCCTCTCGATTGCGGAGCAGGCCGGGATCACCGAGGACGAGGCTGTGGAGAGAGTCTGCCGGCTCAAGGAAAGCGGCGCGATCCGGAGGATCGGCGCCGTCATCAGCCCCCGGAGCCTGGGATGGCACTCCACGCTTTGCGCCGCAGAGGTGCCTCAGGAGCGGATCGACGAGTTTGCCTCACTGGTCAACTCCTACGGCCAGGTGACTCACAACTACGTGCGCTCCGGGCACCCCAACTGCTGGTTCACCCTGATCACGCCGGACAAGGTGCGGGCAGACGAGATCATCCGCGAGATCGGGCAGCGGTTCGGGACGGCCATACTCGATCTTCCCGCCCGGCGCGTATTCAAGATAAACGTGTCGTTTGATTTCAGCGAAGAGGACGAAACCCGGCCGGGAAACAGCTGAAGGCTGCCGCTCCGGGGCTGCTCCGTCCGGGAGACCCCGGAACGTTCAAAGCCGCGGGCGGTCTTTTTTTTTCGGGAAGGGATCACCTCTTTTTCAGCATCCGGGAGAAGATGCCGTTGTCAGTCCCTGCCGATTTTGTCAGCTCCTCCTCGTAGCCGATGATGGTGAAATAGATGGCCCGGTCAAAGAACAGCACGACCTTGTTGTTCATCTCCAAGGCCTGATAGCACTCGTAGGTTGAATCGAAGAACTGGTTCTCCCTCACATAGAGCCATAGGTGGCGCTTGATGATCATCAGGGTCATGACCGCTTCATGCAGGGGGATTTCCTCTTCAAACCACTTCTTTCCCAGATCGCTGTAATACTTCTGCACCTCGCCGGTGTGCTTCTTCTTGCCGAGCCAAGAGTCGAGTCTGCTGTACACACCGTAGATCCAATCACGAACAAGGTCCTCTGACAGCGTCCGAAAGCTCTTGGTTTCCTCCCTGGTGAGCAGGTCCCTGCATACCCTGTTGGTCAGCTCGCCTGCATTGTCCTCGATCAGCTTGATCAACCTGGAATAGATCATCTTCTCTCCCCTTCCTTTTCCTTTTTAAAAACAGCAACACAAACGGCCATGTGGTGCTTGAACATTTGTCGGCATTATAGAAATCCTGATTCCCAATTGCAACATCTCTTCGGGAGACCGGTTTCCCTGCCGGAGCGGAGCAGCTTGATATCCGGCTTTGTGCGCAGTATCCTTTACCCATATCGAGGGTGAAATATTCTTGTTTCACGAGGTTATTCCCGTGTCCTGGAAAGAATATATCCCGCAGATGATCGATCGGAAAGAAAAGTGGAGCCTGGCAGCGTTTTCCTCGTCTTGTGCGCACTGATCATTGCCGGAGTGGCGGGCGGTTGGCTGGCGGTCCATCTCAACCTGCCCGCCATACTCGGCGAGCTCGCCGCAGGTGCCCTCCTTGCACTGACCTTCAGCAGCGGAATACCCTTCTGGCAGGAGCACCAGGATATTCTCGAAGTGCTGGGGCAGGTGGGCTTGTGCGCCCTGCTCTTTTCCGTGGGTCTGGAGATTCGCATGAGGGATATCGTCAGTGTCGGTCCTGCCTCTGCGCGAGTGGCTTTTCTGGGGGTCATCACGCCGTTTCTCCTGGGATACGGAGTATCCATGCTCTTTGGCCAGACACCGCTCGTGGCCCTCTTCGTCGGGGCGTCCCTGACCGCCACGAGCGTGGGCATCACCGCCGAGGTGCTCAGCGAGCTGGAAATCATCGGCTCAACAGGCAGCAAGATTATCCTCAACGCCGCTGTTCTCGATGATGTGATCGGGCTCTTCATTCTCACTGTCATTTCGAGCATAGCGTTCGGCGAAAAGATCTCGGTGAGCAACATCGCCATGCTCACGGGCATGGTGGTCGCGTTCTTTCTCGTTGTCCTCATTGCGGTGCGGCCCGTCATTTCCCGCCTCATGTCGTTCATCGAGCACACATACGGCGACAACGGCACTGCCATGACGAGCTTTGCCTACCTCATGTTCATCTCTTTTGGAGCGGCGGCCATCGGGCTCGATGTCATCGTGGGCGCATTCATCGCGGGCCTGTCTCTCTCCGAGTCGAGGGTCAGGCACCATATCTCGGCCTCGTTCATGCCCTTTATCAGTGTGTTCGCCTCCCTGTTTTTCGTTCTCATCGGCACCAGGATGGATCTTTCACTCCTGAACCCTCTTGTAGCAGAGAATCAGCCGGTCCTCGCCCTGAGCATTGCCCTGCTCGCGGTCGCGGTGGCAGGCAAGCTCATGAGCGGCCTTGCCATTGTCCGGGACAGGGAAAACCGGCTCTTTGTGGGCGTGGGGATGATACCGCGCGGCGAGGTGGGTCTGATCTGCGGCAATATCGGGCTGATGTGCGGGGTCCTTCCCGGTGAAATATTTTCTTCTCTTCTCCTGGTTGTCATGTTCACCTCTTTTATCGGGCCTTTGTTCCTCAGGTTCATTGTGCCCAGAAGGCTCAGTTACTATCCGAGAATACCCACCGACTCGAAAGGAGAGCAAGAATAGTCTGCCCAAGAACCTCCTGCATGGGCATGATCTTCTCCAGGATATGTTTGCATACCAGTATAATATGTGGTATATATCACATATCAATAATTTTTCCATGCGACGTTCAGTCGGGACGTATCTTTCGGCTGTTCTTATTCCGGTGATCGGAAGAATGATAAGAGGGACCATTGTCGAGATGGTCATTGCCACGAGATAGACAAAAATTGAAAGGTGTTTTCAATGACTTGGGAGATTCAGCTAAAGGAAAGCGTACGGACGATCAAGGAGGCTTCATCGGTTGTCAACATACCGTCCAGGGAAATGAAGCGGCTCGCCCATGTGGTGGAGCGGCATCCGATGTGCGTGCCCCCGTATTACCTCTCTCTCATCGACCCCGATGATCCGAACGACCCGGTGAAGGCAATGGCAGTGCCCAGTGTTGACGAGCTCAATCTCATGGGCTCATACGATACCAGCGGCGAGAAGGACAACACCAAGATGCCCGGGCTCCAGCACAAGTATCCGCAGACCGCACTGATCCTTTCCACTAACCGGTGCGCAATGTACTGCAGGCACTGTTTCAGAAAACGTCTGGTGGGACTGCCCAACCACGAGCTTCTCCAGCGGTTCGACGATGCGGCTGCCTATGTGAGGCAGCACCGGGAGATCAACAATGTCCTCATCACGGGAGGCGACCCCTTTGTCCTGGACACCTCTATGATCGCCCGCTTTCTCGAGATGCTCTCGGATATCGGTCATCTCTCCTTTATCAGGTTCGGCACGAGAATTCCGGTCACCCTTCCCCATCGGATCACGCACGATCCGGATCTCATCAGGCTCCTGAAAAAGCACTCCCTCCCGCAGAGGAGGATCTATGTGGTGACCCAGTTCAATCATCCCCGGGAAATCACTGAAGAGGCCGTGGCTGCGGTGGACTGCCTCATCCGCTCCGGTGTGCTGGTCAACAACCAGACCGTGCTCCTCAACGGCGTGAACGATGATCCGGCAATCCTGGCAGCCCTGCAGAACAACCTGGCGGGCATCGGCATAAACCCGTACTATATATTTCAGTGCAGGCCGGTTAAACGGGTCCAGCACCATTTCCAGGTTCCGCTTCACCAGGGATACGATATCGTGGAGGCGGCAAAGGGAATGCTCAACGGCCATAGCAAACGGTTTCGCTTCATCATGTCCCACAGAAAAGGCAAGATCGAGATCGTGGGCAGAAAACACGACGAGATCTTCTTCAAGTTCCACCAGGCGAGGAACCCGGCCAATACCGGCAAGTTTTTCAGCAGGCACATCAGCCCGGGGCAGGGATGGCTCGCCGATACCGAGGAGATCGCTCCCGGCCGGGTGTACGGGGCCGCAAGCTGAGTTTTTTAGCGCCTGTTCCCCCAGTGAGGACCGGTGCCCCGCGGCTGCGGGACCGGCGTATGCCAAAGGCATGGGAATATGATCGCATTTTCTTCTCCAGGCCAGATTGATTTCGGTTCTCTGCCAATTATTATTCAAAGTATGACAGTGGATAGATCATTCTGTGCCATCTGCGCCTGGCAGGAGGAATACTGAAATAACCGCGGCCTTTGGCCTGTAAATCGACTGCGGGTGGATCGCGCATGCCAGTGTATATTGATTCGCCTTTTCCTGTCCTCGTCCTTGCCCTCACGGCCGGCATGGGCCTGGGTCTGGTCTATTTTCTCATCCTGTGGTTCACGGCCCAGAGGCTCTGCTCGTCATCCACCCCCGGCAGGCTCATGATCTCCAGCTATGCGGCCCGGCTGGCTCTGGTTCTGCCCGGCTTCTACTTCATCATGGACCACCGGTGGGAACGGATTGCAGCGGCTCTGGCTGGCTTTATCATCGTGCGGGCCATTCTCACACGCCTGCTCGGGAGACGGGAGACCATGGCGGGTGCAGCCTAAGAAAACTGCATAAGCGGTGCAGACGGTTTTTGCTCTCATTTGTGATAGGGCTCGTTGTTCAGTATGCTAAACGCGCGATACACCTGTTCGAAGAGCATGATGCGGATGATCTGGTGGCTGAAGGTCATGGCCGAGAGCGAGATCTTCTCCGGGATGGCTTTTTCCATTTCCGGGTCGAAACCAGTGGGGCCTCCCACGTAGAAAAACAGATGCTTTGCCGAGCTGTTCAGGATATCTGACAGGAAGGAGGCTAGCCCTTTTGACGTCAGGGCCCGGCCGGCCGGGCTCAAGAGCACGTGAACGCCCTCCCGCGACTGGATCTTCAAGGTCTTCGCTTCGATGATCTCCACCGGCGCATACCGGGAGATCCTCTTGCGGTAGTCGTCAACCAGCTCTCCCACCGGGCCGCGTTCGGTCTTTCCGGCCAGGCAAAAAACCAGTTTCACCCCTTGATCCTCTTGGCATCGAACCACATGCCTTCAATGTCATAGTACTGCCGCAGGTCTTCCTGCAGGATGTGGATGACCACATCGACGTAATCCAGGAGCACCCAGCGCCCCTTGTCCAGCCCTTCGGTGCCGAACGGTTTGCCCAGGGTCTCCATCAGGTGCTGGGCCATGGCTCTGATCTGACGGTCCGACATGCCCGTGCACACGATGATGTGGTCGGTGAACGAGCTCACGCCGCCTACATCCAGCACCACCACGTCGGTCGCCTTCTTGTCTTCAAGGGCTTCGACAGCTCTGCTCCACAGCGGTTTCATTTATTCGTATATCCTTTCACGCCCGATATATTCCTCCACTTCTTTTGGTATCAGGTAGGTGACTGACCTCCCTTGAGCACAGAGATCGCGTATTTTAGACGAAGAGATGTCCAGCGGGGTTACATCCACGAAAACGATCCTGTTGCCCTCGCTGCTGACGTATCCGTCCGGGGCGGGCCGGAAACGTGCCGCCTCTTCGGCCAGAATGTGGGCAAGCTCCGGCCTTTGAGCTCCGGGGCGCGACATGACCGCGAAGTGCGCCAGGTCGAACAGGCGGCCTGCCTGGTACCAGGCCAGGATCTCGTTGAAGGCGTCCTGGCCGAGAATGAACCAGGGCACGCTCTCAAAGCGCTGCCGCACGTGCTCGATGGTCCTGACCGAATATGAGCTGCCCCCCTGCTCCACCTCGAAGGAGGAGAGCTCGAAAAAGGGATTGGACCGGACGGCGAGACGCACGATCTCCAGGCGGACCCTGCCCGGCACATCCGAGGCCAGTTCTTTGTGGGGCGGAAGGTACGAAGGCACGAACAGGACTTTTTCGAGATCAAGAGCCTCCCTGACCTCTTCCGCAGCTCTTAAGTGCCCGAGGTGGATGGGGTTGAATGTTCCTCCGAAGATCCCGATCCTCATGTCCTGATCTGACCGTCCCCGAAGCAGACGAACTTGCCGATGGTGAGGTCCTCGATCCCCATGGGCCCATACGCGTGAATGCGTGAGGTACAGATCCCGACCTCGGCGCCCAGGCCGAACTCTCCGCCGTCGGAGAACCGCGTGCTGGCGTTTATGAGTACGGTTGACGAGTCCACGTCGCGCAAAAACTCCATGGCTCGGCTATGGTTCTCGGTGATGATGGCCTCGGTGTGATCCGATCCGTACTCCTCGATATGGTCAATCGCCTCCTGCATGCTGTCCGTCACCTTCACGGCCAGGATGAGGTCGAGAAATTCCTCAGACCAGTCGCTCTCTGCGGCAGGGGCTACATGATCCACGATCCCCCGGGTCTTCTCGCACCCGCGGATTTCCACGCCGTTTTCACGCAGGAGCCGGATCATCTCGGGCAGGAAGGTGTCTGCTACCGGCGCATCCACAAGCAGGGTCTCCATGGCGTTGCATACGCCCGGGCGCTGGACTTTGGCGTTCAGGCAGATCTTGTACGCCTTGTCGAGGTCTGCCTCCCTGTCCACGAAGATATGGCATACGCCCTTGTAATGCTTCAGCACCGGGATCCGCGAGTTCTCCACCACGGTCCGGATGAGCCCCTCGCCCCCGCGGGGAATGACCAGGTCGATGTACTGCTCGAGCGCGAGCATCTCGTTGATGGCCTCACGATCGGTCACCGGGATGAAGCCGATCACGTCGGGACTGATGCCCGACTCCTCCAGCGCCGACTTGAGCACCTTTACCACGGCCCTGTTCGAGTTGAAGGCCTCAGAGCCGCCACGCAGGATCACGGCATTGCCCGATTTGAGGCAGAGCCCTGCCGCATCCGAGGTGACGTTCGGCCTCGACTCGTAGATGATAGCCACCACGCCGAGCGGAATCCTCATCTTACCAACAGTCAGGCCGTTGGGCCTCCGGGTCATATTTTCGATCTTCCCCACCGGATCGGGCAGCTCAGCGATCTCTTCCAGGGCCCGGGCCATGCCCTCGATCACCTTGTCGCTCAGGGTGAGCCGGTCGATCATGGCCGGGCTCAGATTGTTTGTCCGTGCCTGCTTGAGGTCCTTGGCGTTCCCGACCTTCAGCTCTTCAGCCCTGCTCCTGAGATGGTACGCCATTGCTGCGAGCGCCCGGTTCTTCTGCACGGTGGAGAGGCTCACCAGGGGTCGCGATGCCTTGCGCGCCCTGGCTGCAATGGTTTCGATCATGGATTCTGTCACGAGAGAGGCTCCTTTTTCACGATCATGTTATTGCGGTGCACCACTTCTTCGTCGCACTCGTGGCCCAGAATCCGGCATATCTGCGAGGTATTGGCGCCCTTGATCCTGAGCGTGTCCTCGGTGGTGAAGTTGCTCAGGCCCACGGCAATGGCGCTGCCGCCTTCCTCGACGATCTCCACAGGGTCTCCGGCCTTGAAGTTTCCCTCCACGTGCACGACCCCGCAGGGAAGCAGGCTCTTTCCCTGGCCGAGGATCATGGTCGCCGCGCCCCGGTCAACGACCACCCTTCCCTTGGGTCTTGTGACATAGCTGATCCAATGGTTTTTCTGCGTGAGCTTGCCCTTCTTGTGCGGGTGTACATAGGTGCCGATCTCCTTGCCCTCAAGCACGGAGCTCACCACCTGGGGAACATATGCGGATGCGATGACCGTGGGGATGCCCAGCAGGGACGCATGATAGGCGGCCTTGACCTTCGACTGCATGCCCCCTCTGCCCATGCTGCCCGCTTCGCCGCTGTGGGCCTTGACGTCTTCATTCCTGATGTCCCTGATCTCTCTGATGACCTCGGCGTTCGGGTTCACCCGAGGGTCTTCGCGGTACACGCCGTCGGTGTCGGTGAGCACAATGAGCGCCTGGGGCTCCACCAGGGGAATGATCATGGCCGAGAGCATGTCGTTGTCGGTGAACTTGATCTCTTCCACTGATACGGTGTCGTTCTCGTTGATGATGGGAATGGCGTCGTATTCGAACAGCGCGGTGAAGGTGTTGCGGATGTTGAGATACCTGAGCCGGTCGTCCAGGTCCTCGCGGGTGATGAGGATCTGGGCCGCGGTGTATCCATAGCGCTTGAATGCGTCCGTGTACGCCCGGATCAGGCTTCCCTGGCCGATGGCGGCCAGGGCCTGCTTTTTGGAAAGTGTAACACCGTTGGCCTTGACGCGCATGATGGCGGTGCCCTCGGCGATGGCGCCGGACGACACCAGGGCGAACTCTTTACCCTGGTCGCGCAGGAGCGACAGGTCGTCGCAGAGCCGGTCGATGACCCGGTTGTTCAGCCCGCTGCCCGTGTTCAGGACTTTGGAGCCGATCTTGATGAGCACGCGCCGGCATTTCTTCAGGGTTGATCGCGGATTTTTATCCATACAGGGTCCTTATGATTTCATTGAGAATCTCCTGGATTCCCTCGCCGCTCACTGCGGATGCGACAAAGCAAGGATACCCTTTGTCCTCGATAAAGGCAACCGCTTCCGGGGCCTTATCTCTGGCCTCCGGGAGGTCCGACTTATTGAGCACCACGAGCTGCCTGCGCCCAACCAGCTCGGGAGAGTAGGCCTGGAGCTCGTTGCTCAGGACGGTGAACTCCTCCTTGGGGTCGCGCCCGGTGTCCGGGGAGAGGTCGATGATATAGAGGATGACCCGGGTCCGCTCGATGTGTCGCAGAAAACGCAGCCCCAGCCCCACGCCCTGGTGCGCCCCCTCGATGATCCCCGGGATATCGGCCATCACGAAATCACGGTCCTTCCACCTGACCATGCCGAGGTTGGGGGTGAGCGTGGTGAACGGGTAGTCGGCTATCTTGGGACGCGCGCTGGAAACGTGCGAGATGAACGTGGACTTGCCTGCGTTTGGAAAGCCGACCAGGCCTACGTCGGCCAGGAGCTTGAGCTCGAGAATGAAATCGCATTGCTCTCCCGGCCTGCCGGGCTCACAGAAACGGGGCGCCTGGATCGTGGGCGTTGCGAACCGGGCATTGCCCCGACCGCCGGCGCCGCCGCGTGCGATCACAACGGTTTGATCCTCTTCCACCAGATCGCTCACGATTTTGTCGGATTGAGCGTTCCTGACCACGGTCCCGACCGGGACCGTGATGACGAGGTCGCTGCCAGACCTGCCGGTGCAGTTCTTGCCCTTGCCGTGCTGACCTCTTTCTGCCTTGTAGTGGGGATGGTAGCGCTGATCAAGGAGGGTGTGGACGCGCGAAGACGCCCTGACGATCACATCACCGCCTTTTCCTCCGTCACCCCCGTCGGGACCCCCCTTGGGAACATATTTCTCTCTGCGAAACGAGCAGCATCCATTGCCGCCGTTGCCGGCCTGCACATAGATCTTGGACTCGTCGATAAAGTCCATATATTACGAAGCGTTCGCTATGATGCTCACCCGCTTTTTCCTGTTGAAAAGGGTTTCGAATTTCACGACGCCGTCGGTAAGTGCGAACAGGGTATAGTCCCTTCCGCAGCCGACATTCGGGCCAGGGTGAATCTTGGTGCCCCGCTGGCGGACCAGGATGTTCCCTGCCCTCACCGGCTGGCCGTCAAAACGTTTCACCCCGAGCCTCTTTCCTGCTGTGTCCCTTCCGTTGCGGGAGGTGCCGCCTGATTTCTTGTGGGCCATGGGTTATCAAGCCTCCTTGCCTGCGTTGATCTTTGTGATAAAGACCTCGGTAAGGTTCTGCCGGTGTCCCTGCTTCTTCCGGTAACCCTTCCTTCTCTTCATCTTGAACACGATAATCTTCTTGCCTCTGAGCTGCCGCACGACTTTTCCGTTCACGGTCACCCCGTCGAGGTTCGGCGTTCCCAGCTGATATTCTTCATCGCCGCCGATGAAGAGAACGTTGTCAAAGGTCACTGTATCGCCGCTCGCAGCGTCGAGCTTCTCGATCTGGACCCTGTCGCCCTCTTCGACTTTGTACTGTTTTCCGCCAGTCTTTATCACTGCATACATGTCTGCACTCCTGATTCTTGATTATCCGCGAAAAGTGGTAGAGCTATTAATGAAACTTGCCTTGATTGTCAAGGGGTTTTCCCCGAGCCATGATGGGGTCGCAGGATACCTGAGGACAAAAAAAAGCCAGAAGATATAAGGTGTGGGGACGGTAGCGGAGTATGGTTCATGTCCCATCTTCTGGCATCAAAAAGGAGGTTTCAGTTAGTGTTATAGAGAGCACCGAACGGCAGGAGGCCTTTCCCTGCAGGAAAGAGGGGGGTTGCTTCAGGCATGAAAGGGGATCATCTTTACCCCAGTGATACCCTGTTCTGGTGAGAATATTGTCTCCTGCCCGATTATTCAGCAGGCCCTCCGCATGCTGCCCAATGCCGTGTGTACTGTACCTCTCGTTCTCTATGAGACCTGTTTTAACCGTCTCTTTGTGAAAGAGCTTTTCTTCCTGCCCTCTATACTTAGCGAAAGGCATGCCATATTTTCTATATTTCTATCATATTGAATTTATTATAACAGTAATATTCATTTACATGGTCTATGGTATATGACTGCTCAAGTGATTGCGGTGATTATGGTGCCGGCACCATACCGTTTTCTGGTAATTCCGCCATAAGAAGAGAGAATAAAGGACCCGCGGGCCACTACATCTTGAGCTTAATCTTGAAACGCCTCGCCCTGGACTGATCTTCCTGGTTTACCATATCGGTAACATCCTCCAGGCCGAACACCTTTGTGAATGCCTTGGGAGGATTGATCCGGGGATCGTTGCCGCAGTCGGGGCAGAAGTATTTTATGGTGATCTCCCCATCGATCTTGGTGCAAATCTCCATGCTCCTGCACCTTTTGCACAGAGGGCGATCGCATCCTCCGCACCTGGTCATCCCTTGTGTCCCGCCGCAGATGATGCATATATCGTCAGTCGATCCCTTTCGGCTCATTTCGTGGCGTTCTCCAGTTCACGTCCAGATTGCATGTCGATGATGCGAATGCCGTGCCATGCAGGGATATTGACTCATACCATTGATTTTACAAATGTATATTCATTTCACCGATGCGGGGGACCTGGAGCGGCCCTCCCAAACATGAGGGGCTCTGGTACCATAATATGGCGATCAGACCATAGGACAACATCATGCGGGAGTGTAGCAGACGAAGCCTCCCCAAAGAAATGCGAACCAGCCTTTTAAGGAGTGTAGTGGCGCGGCATGGCCGGGTATGATCGTGTGGAGCCGGTATGGTCCCTCAGGAAGTGGCACCCGATGGAAGTCCGATTTCTGAATGCGGCGTCCGCCACCAGGATCGCGGACTGGGTTCCATGGAAAAGGCTGATGATATCCTTTGACACGGGCGTCTCCCGGTAGAAGTCCTCGATCCTAAGCAGCATGTGCCTCAAGTCTTCGATGGCGATCTTCAGCCGCTGCCTGGTCCGCACGATCCCCACATAGTTCCACATGGTGCTCTTGATGGAGGTCCAGTCCTGGGCGATGAGCGCTGGGTCTTCGTTCTCCATGTTCCCGGTGGATATCCAGTCGCGCACCGAGTAGAGCATCTTGGGCCGGATGGTTTCGCCCGAGTGCATCCTTGAGGCGATGTCTTTTGCCGCGGTATATCCCCAGACGAGCCCTTCGAGCAGCGAGGTGGAGGCGAGCCGGTTGGCGCCGTGCAGCCCGGTGCACGACACCTCGCCCGCTGCATAGAGGCCGTTGAGAGTGGTCCGTCCCAGATTGTTCACGTGCACCCCGCCGCAGAAGTAGTGCGCGGACGGCACTACGGGCACAGGCTCGCGGGTGATGTCGATGCCTGCCTGCATGCAGGTGGAATAGATCTTCGGGAAACGCTCGGGTATGTCTTCGTGCACAAAGTTTGCAATGTCCAGCAGGACGTGATCTTCCTTGTTTTCGATCATCTCATCCCAGAGAGCGATGGCCACCTCGTCGCGCGGGGCCAGGTCCTTGAGCTCCGGGTTGTACCGGTCCATGAAGTGCTCGCCGCGCAGGTTCATCAGCCTCGCGCCCTCCCCTCTCAAGGCCTCCGAGAGCAGGAACCTCCTCGCGCCCGGGAGGTACAGAGTGGTGGGGTGAAACTGCATGAACTCCATGTTGATCACGTTGGCGCCGGCCCGCTTGGCCATGACAATGCCGTCTCCCACAGTGCCCTTCTCGTTGGTGGAGTGCAGGAAGATGTCTCCGAGACCGCCGGTTGCGAGCACCGTGTACTGCGCCAGCACGGCGACCACCTCCTTGGTGCTCTCCTTGAAGACATAGGCGCCGGCGCAGCGGTCTTCCAGCATATATCTCGACTGGATGTCCGTCGAATGGTGGTGCAAAGTGATGAGATCGATGGCCGTGGCATTGGTAATGAGCTCGACATTTTTCTCTCTACGCAACGCGTCAATGAGGGCCTTTTCGATCTCCTGGCCCGTGTGGTCGGCCGAATACAGAATGCGGTTGATGGAGTGCGCACCCTCGCGGGTGAGGTCATAGCTCTCGTCTTCCGGGCCTTTGAGGTGGGTGAAGTCGACGTTGAGATCGTTGATGAGCACTTCCTTGACAATAGCCGGTCCCTGCCGTGACAGAAAGTCGACCGCATCGAGTGAGTTGAGAAATCTCCCTGCCTTGAGGATGTCCTGTTTCAACAGCTCGGGACTGTCCCCGTTGCCCGAGTAGACAATGCCTCCCTGGGCGAGGTTGGTATTGGCGAAGACAGGGTCCGACCTTTTGGTGAGAAGACACACCTTCACTCCGGCCTTTGCCGCCATGTAAGCGCAGGCGGCCCCGGCAATGCCGGTCCCGATGACGAGACATTCGGTTTCCTTAAAGGTGTCGGGCATGGCTATACCCTCAGCATTCTTTCCAGGGCGGACAGGGCATGGCGTGCGACATCCTGCTCCACCGTCACCCGGAAGGTGTCGTCGTTCAGGTGGAGCAGCACCTGAGCGAGCTTTTCGACCGTGATCTTGGCCATTTCGTCGCAATATACCTCGCGCAGCGGCACGATCGTAAGCCAAGGATTCTCGCGGGCCGCCCGCTTCACCATATTGGCCTCGGTGCCGATGGCCAGCCTGCCTCCGGGAGGCGTTGCCCTCACCGCCTCGAGGATACGTGCGGTGGAGCCGCTTTGATCGGAAGCCTCAACGGTCTGCGGGTCGGACTCGGGGTGCACGATGACCTCGAGGCCGGGATGCTTCTCCTTGAGCACACGGACATCCTTGGGGGTGAACTTCGGCCAGTGCACCGGGCACCAGCCCTTCCAGAGCACCACCCGTGCGCGGACCAGCTCGTCACTGTCCAGCCCTCCCTGCTCTTTTTCCGGGTCCCACAGCACGATCTGATCACCGGATATGCCCATCTGACGGGCCGTGTTTCGGCCGAGGTTCATGTCGGGCATGAAAAAGATCCTGTCCGCACGCTCAAAGGCCCATTCAAAGATCCTCTGCGCGTTTCCCGAGGTGCACACGATGCCCCCGTGCCTGCCGCAGAACGCCTTGATCCGGGCGCTCGAATTGACATAGGTGACCGGAACGACGCTCAAGACTGTCTTTTTGATGATCTCCCACGCCTTCTGAACGCTGCCTGGCTCCGCCATGTCGGCCAGTGGACAGCCGGCGGAAAAATCAGGGATGTACACGGATTTCTCCGGCGCCAGGATAGCCGCGCTCTCCGCCATGAAAAAAACCCCGCAGAACACGATGTGGTCGGCCTCTTCCACCTGGGATGCCTTTCTGGCGAGCTCAAGGGAGTCGCCCACATAGTCGGCATAGGCGATCACCTCGTCGCTCTGGTAATGATGCCCCAGGATGATGAGCCTTTTCCCCAGTTCCTGCTTTTTTTCAATGATGGTTTTTCGTGCCTCTTCCTTTGTCATTCGGGCCCCCCAAAGGTGAGCGATATGTCCAGGGCCTTGACCGAGTGCGTGAGGTCTCCCACCGAGATAAAGTCAATCCCGGTGAGCGCTACGTCGCGAATGTTCTCCAGGGTGATGCCTCCTGAGGCCTCCAGCGGGACCCTCCCTCCCGCCAGTTCAACAGCACTCCGAAGATCCTTCAGAGAAAAGTTGTCGAGCATGATTCGATCCACGCCAACAGCGAGCAGCTCGCGTACGTGATCCAGATTCCTTGCCTCGACCTCCACGGCGACATCCGGGTGCTTCTGCCTGACCTTGCGCACTGCCGAGACCAGGGAGCCCTCGCGATCGATATGGTTGTCCTTGATGAGCGCCATGTCCCACAGGCCCATGCGATGATTCGTTCCCCCGCCCGTCCTGACGGCGTATTTGTCCAGCACCCGCTGGCCGGGAGCGGTTTTTCTGGTGTCGAGGATCCGCGCCTTGGTGCCGCTGACACAGCGGACATACTCGGCGGTACGCGTGGCAATGCCCGACATGCGCTGCAGAAAATTCAATGCTGCCCGCTCGCCCTTGAGCACGTCGACGGCAGGTCCTGCCACAAAGCCCAGGACATCTCCGTCCTTTACCTCCGCCCCGTCGTGTACGCGGAAAGAACACTGAACCACTGGGTTGATCCTGAGAAAGACCTGTCGAACGATCTTGAGGCCTGCGATTACACCGGGGGCCTTGGCCGTGAAAACGGCGCGCATCTCGTCTTCAGGCTCGAAGATGGCGTTTGAGGTGATGTCCTGGCCGTCCTCGGCAAGGGCCAAGTCAATGATGCTCTCGATGAGATCGCTCATATTCATGACAGAAGCCTTTCAAAAGATTATCTATGGTTGCCGTGGCCCGGTCAAGCGCATCTTTTGCCGCGAACGAAGAAGACAGGCTCAAAAATATGGAATCGTACGGCGGGATATCGGCTCCGAGCCTTTCATAGTCGATTCTGTCCACAGCGTATTCCTCGCCTATGAAATAATACTTGCCGAACCTGGGCTTTGCCGTGTCGCGAAACGGCCAGTCGACCTTGAGCGAGAAATAGCGCTTCAGGATTCGGGCAAGGTTTGGCACGGCATTGACTGTCTCGGGCGAGATCTCTCCGCCGAGGCGGTTCTGCGCCAAGCGAAAGAAGCTCTTGACGAAATCAATGTCCGTGATCGTGCTGCCATAGAGGTACCAGTCGTCGATGCAGGAGAGCACGCAGAGTGCCTCGTTCGTCGCGAGCTTCTGGTAGCTGGGGCAGAAATGGCCGTCGCAGATGTCGCGGCCGTAGAAGCTCTCGTCTCGCAGGTCGCACCCGCCGGTCACCATGGGATGGAGCATGCACCCCACCCTCTGCCGCGATTCGTCGACAAAACCCGCAAACTCGCACGAGTAAATGGTCTTGAAGATCCTTCTCCCGTCCTCCCGGTGGCGGACCGCGCTTTGATACTCGTCAATGGAGAGCGTGCCCGCCCGCACCTTTGCCATCAGCAGGCCCCGGTACTCGAACCGCTGCACCAGCGCAGGTCTGGTGTTCTCGACATAGTTGTAGATGCCGCAGCACGCGGCGCACGACTTGGCCGCATCGGGCTGGCAGAGGTGCATGTTCACCACGCGAGAGGGATCTCAGGCGCCGACGATCATGATGTCGATCCCGTCAACGCCTACGGTATAGCGGATCTCCCCGTACACCACCGTGTACAGGTCGGAGGTCTCCAGTTCGCTCACGAACGCGCCCTGATCGATGAGCACGTCGATGATGTAGTGCAGTGCATCGAAGCTGATGTCATCCTTGACAATGATGTTATACATCTTCTTCCGGTGAAGGAAGGGTATCTTTTCAATCATGTATCGTTCTCCTTTGTCCGTATGTACGTTGAAAGTCCTTTAATGGCAAGCCGCAATCTTTGAATAGGTTCTCCTAAGAATAGGCCATGAACATCCAGATAAAAAACCCGGTTGATAAAATCATTGATTTCGTATAGAGACCATGTCGCAATCAGGCAATGATCACACCTTGGAGATTGTATGGATGGAGAAGGCACCCATAGTCTGCTTACGGGAGGTGACGAAACGCTTTGACGACGTCGTCGCCGTGGATGCGCTGAACCTGGATATCTTCCAGGGAGAGTTCCTCACCCTTTTGGGTCCCTCCGGCTGTGGAAAAACCACGGTCCTGCGCCTGATCGCGGGTTTCGAGTCGCTCGATGAGGGCGAGATCGTCATGAACGGGGCCCCGCTTAACGGGACCCCCCCGAACAGGCGCAACGTGAACACCGTATTCCAGAGCTATGCGCTCTTTCCCCATATGACCGTCTACGACAACATCGCCTTCGGACTGAAAATGAAGCAGCTCGACAAGTCCCTCATCCGCGAGCAGGTGGGAGAGGCCCTGTCCATTGTCAAGCTCCTCGGTATGGAGCAACGCAAGCCCCATCAGCTCTCGGGCGGCCAGCAGCAGCGGGTGGCCATGGCCCGCGCCATCGTGAACAAGCCCCAGGTGCTCCTGCTCGACGAACCCTTGAGCGCCCTGGACTACCGGCTGCGGCAGGAGATGGAGATCGAGCTCAAGCGCATCCACCGCAAGCTGGGCATCACCTTCGTGTTCGTGACCCACGACCAGGAGGAGGCCATCAGCATGTCGGACCGCATTGCGGTGATGAACCAGGGCCGTATCGAGCAGATCGGCACGCCCACCCGGATCTACGAGGAACCCGAGAATATGTTCGTGGCCAAGTTCGTGGGCGAGATCAACATTTTCGAGGGAAGGATCACCGAGGTCTATAACGGCAGCGCCACCGTGGACATCCACGGCCAGTCCTTCAAGGTGCTCAACCGCAAAAACTTCACTGCAGGAGAGCATGTCAAGGTGCTGCTCCGCCCCGAGGATCTCGCGGTGACCAGGGATGAGGACTCCAGGCCTGTACCGCCCTCACTGGGAGGCGTGATCGACGAGGTCATCTACAAGGGCAAGACTGTTGACCTGATCGTGAGCCTCGATGCCGGCGAGGTTATCTTCGTGACCCAGTTCTTCAATGAAGACCAGGAAGATGTGATCTTCCGGCAGGGCCAGAGGATCCACGTGGACTGGCCGTACGGCTGGGAAGTCGTGTTGTAGCCATGACAAAAGGGAGCCGGTTCAGAAACTTCGCCATCGGCTCGCCCATGCTCTGGATCGCCGTGTTCGTGGTAGTGCCGTACCTCATCGTGGTGCTGTTCAGCTTCCTCACCCGGGACCCTCAAGGCATCGTGTCCTGGACTTTGACCCTGGAGAACTACCGCGAGATCTTCTCCCCGGTCTTTCTCAAGGTGTGCAGGAACTCGCTCGTCCTTGCCCTGGGCACCACTGCGCTCACGCTCCTGCTCGCCTATCCCTTCGCCTATATCCTCACCCGGATCGATGAAAATATCCGCAGGTTCCTGCTCGTGCTCATGATCATCCCCTTCTGGACCTCCTCTCTGATCCGCACCTATGCCCTGATCATCCTCTTCAAGGCAAACGGATTGCTCAACACCTTTTTGCTCTCCACCGGACTGATCAGCGAGCCGCTTTCGATCCTCTATACCGAGACAGCCGTGTTCATCGGGCTGGTGTACACGCTGCTGCCCTTCATGATCCTGCCGCTCTACGCGTCGCTGCTCAAGCTCGACCGCAGGTTCATGGAGGCTGCCCGCGATCTGGGGGCCACCTCGCGGCACGTCTTCTTTCACATCGTGCTGCCGCTCACGCTTCCCGGGATCATCGCGGGCAGCACCATGGTCTTCCTGCCCGCACTCGGCCTGTTCTACATCCCGGATCTGCTGGGCGGGGCCAGGTCCATGCTCATCGGCAACTTCATCAAGAATCAGTTCCTCACCACCGGCCACTGGCCCCTGGGCTCAGCGGCCAGCGTGGTGCTGACAATGCTCATGGTCATGCTCCTGGTGTGGTTCTTCATCAGCACGCGCAGGGCGCATTCGGGCGACATGGAGGCGGTGCGGTGAAAAAGGTCTTTCAGTCCGCCTATCTCGCCTTCATCTTCCTCTTTCTCTATATCCCGATCATTGTGCTCGTGGTCTATTCATTCAACACGAGCCGGTTCTCCACCAACTGGCAGGGCTTTACCCTCGACTGGTACCGCGTGCTCTTCACGGACGGTCCCCTCATGGAGGCATTCGCCAACTCGCTCATCATCGCCCTTTCATCCAGCACGATCGCAACGGTCCTGGGGACACTCGGCGCCTTTGCCTTCTACCGCTACCGCTTTCTGGGCCGCAGGGTCATGTACTCGTTCGTCTATGTCCTGATGATGAGCCCTGACATCGTCATGGGCATCTCGCTGCTCATGTTCTTCATCACCATCGGACTGAGCGTGGGCGCCACGACCCTGCTTCTGGCACACGTGACCTTCTGTCTCCCCTTCGTGATGGTCACCGTCTATGCGCGCATCAGCGGGTTCGACCGCCATATCATCGATGTGGCCAAGGATCTGGGTGCGAGCGAGCTCCAGATGTTCCGGCATGTCATGCTTCCCATGCTCATGCCCGCCATCATCGCGGGCTGGCTGCTGAGCTTCACGCTCTCGCTGGACGACGTGATCGTGAGTTTCTTTACCACCGGGCCCTCGTTCGAGATCCTGCCCTTGAAGATCTATTCCATGGTCCGCCTGGGCATCAAGCCCGAGATCAACGCACTGAGCGCGGTCATGTTCCTGGTGTCCCTGCTCACGGTAACCATTGCCCATTTTTTCTTTGCAAAGGAGAATAAATAGATGAAGAAGATGTTGGTGTTGTTCCTGGTGTTTTTCCTGCCTTTAGGAGCGTTTGCCGCAGACAAGGAGGTGTACGTGTTCAACTGGTCTCAGTACATTGACCCGGCCGTTCTGGGGCTTTTCCAGAAGGAGACGGGCATCAAGGTCAAATATTCGACCTTCGAGAGCAACGAGGCCATGTTCGCCAAACTCAAGATGATCAAGAAAGACGGCTATGACGTTGCCTTTCCGTCCACCTACTTTGTGGAGCGGATGCGCAGGCTCGGAATGCTCAAGCCCCTTGACCACGCAAAGCTGCCGAACATGAAGAATCTCAATCAGGACCTGCTGAACAAGCCTTATGATCCGGACAATGCCTACAGCATTCCCTACCTGTGGGGATCCTCGGCCATCGGGATCAACGCAAAGGCGGCTGATCCTGCTGCCGTCACCAGCTGGAACGACCTGTGGGACCCCGCCTACAAGGACAAGGTGCTGCTCATGGACGACGTGCGCGACGTGTTCGCCATGTCACTGCGCTCGCTGGGCTACTCAGGCAACGAGACCGATCCCGCCCGCATCAAGGAGGCCTACGAGAAGCTCCTGAAGCTCATCCCGAGCGTCAAGGTATTCAACTCGGATTCGCCCAAGCAGCCCTTCCTCAACAACGAGGTCGTCATCGGCCAGATCTGGGGCGGCGAGGTCTACCAGGCCAACGAGGAGAACCCGGACATCAAGTACATCTATCCCAAAGAGGGCGCGACCTTCTGGGCCGACAACATGGTCATACCGGCCTCAACCCGGAACATCGATCATGCCCACGCCTTCATCGACTTCATGTGCAGGCCCGACATCGCCAAGATAAACTGCGAATACGTGGGATACGCCACGGCAAACGCCAAGGCCCAGGAGATGCTCGACGAAAAGACCCGCAACCACAAGGCCGTGTATCCGGACAAGGCAGACCTGGACCGCGGCGAGTTCCAGACCGACGTGGGCGATGCCATCATGATCTACGAGAAGTACTGGGAGATGCTCAAAACCCAGTGATCCTCACACGCTGCCCTTAGTACTCCAGTCGGAATCAATCATCAGGCCAGGCTTCAACATCTGACATTGGAAATGCCCGATGTTGAAGCCTGGCTCCAATTCATCTTTTCTTTCCGCGTCTTAAAAACAGGATCGACCAATGGGAAAAATAGAAAAGAGGGTCTGAGTCAGCGTTTGGGGCGGGAAGTGCGCCTGTGATTTTCGTGAAGTATGGCGGGTTTTTGCAGGGGATGAGTTTCTGATAATTTTCTTGACACAGAGGATGAGCATATCATATATAGCCCCCTCAAAGTTTATTATTGTAAACAAAAGGTAACACTTTAATATGCCTAGAGGGAGCGGATGAAGATTGGTGAAAAGATAAAAAACTTGCGTCTTTCCATGGAGTTGACTCAGGAAGATCTGGCGACGAGGGCAGATCTCACCAAGGGGTTTATATCGCTTCTTGAGCGTGATCTCCAGACACCGTCTCTGGATACGCTCGAGCTGATTCTGAATGCCCTGGATACCTCGCTTGCCGACTTCTTTGCGGTCAAGGGTCCGGAGATCGTGGTCTTCAAACCCTCGCAGCGGGTCCTCATCGAGGACGAGGACGAGCCCGGGGTGTGCAGGGAGATCCTTATCCCAGGCGCCCAGGGGCGGGAGGCCGACATGCTCCTGGTCACGCTGGAGCCGGGCTCGGTCACCTACAAGGAGAAGTCGCACTATGGCGATGAGTGCGGTCTGGTGCGTGAAGGTCAGATCGTCATTTGCCTCGGCAAAGACACGTTCAGGGCATCCAAGGGAGATGCCTTCTACTATACGGCGGACAAGAAGCACTGGATAGAAAACAGATCGAAAAGCGAGGCACAGTTCCTCTGGATCTCTGCCCCGCCGAGTTTCTGAAGAAAGGGGGTATGGAAAAATGACGAACGCACTGGGAACCCACATACTGGCTGAATACTATGATTGCGATGCCGAGGTCCTGAACAACGCGAGAAAGATCGAAAAACACCTGAACGATGCCGCGCTGGAAGCGGGAGCCACCATCGTGTCGTCGGCGTTCCACACCTTCAATCCCCACGGCGTGAGCGGCTTCGTGGTCATCGCCGAGTCGCATTTATCCATTCACACCTGGCCCGAGTACGGCTATGCCGCGGTTGACATCTTTACCTGCGGAGACACGGTGGACCCGTGGAAGGCATTTGATCTCCTGAAGGAGACACTGGACAGCGTCCACTACTCCACCATCGAGATGAAGAGGGGCCGGCTCAAGGTCGCGGGCCAGGAGCTCAAGTACAAACCCGATGCAGTAGCTGCTGCAGTGAGGTGACAAAAAGATATGATCATTCAGACACCAACCACATATTTCATCACTGCCGGGTCCTCTGAGGGATTCTCCGAGCTCAACGCCTTTGACGGCGCCCTGCTCGACGCCGGTGTTGGCAACGTGAATCTGGTCAAGATGAGCAGCATCTGCCCTCCCCATGCCCGCGAGATAAAGTCCGTGGGCCTGCCCCAGGGCTCGCTGGTGCCGGTAGCGTATGCCGCGATCACCCTGGCGAGGCCGGGCGAGATCATCTCTGCAGGCGTGGCCCTGGCCCTGCCCGAGGATAAGGATCATGCCGGCCTGATCATGGAGTATTCGGCAAAGGGGTCCAAGGATCAGATCGAGGCCCAGGTGAGGCGCATGGCCGAAGAGGGTATGAAGATGCGCGGAAAGGCCATACGCGAGGTCAAGAGCGTCGCCAGGGAGCACCGGGTGGCCAGATGCGGCTGTGCCTTTGCAGCCGTGGTCTTATGGGAGTGAGGCATGAGAACAGCGGATTCATGGTTCATCGAGGTCTTTGACGACAAGACCGGCAAGGTCGGCGGCTTGAGCTTTCACATGGACGAGGTCCTTTACGAAAAGCAGAGCCCGTATCAAAACATCAAGGTGGTGAAAAACGCGTTCTTCGGCAATGTCATGCTGCTGGACGACCTGGTCATGCTGACCGACAAGGATGAGTCCTTTTATCACGATATGCTCGTCCACGTGCCCATGGCCTGCGTAGACAGTCCGGAGAACGTGCTCGTGATCGGGGGCGGCGACGGCGGTTCGGTCAGGGAGGCCCTCAAGCACCCCGGTGTGCGCAGGGTGGTGCTCTGCGAGATCGACGGCATGGTGATCGAGGCGGCCCGGGAGTTTTTCCCTGTCCTGTCCTCCTGCCTGGGCGACAGCAGGGTCGAGGTGGTGGTGGCAGACGGCATCGAGTATGTCAGGGCACACAAGAACGAGTTCGACTGCATCTGCATCGACTCGACCGATCCGATCGGCCCTGCGGTAGGGCTCTTCTCGACCGAGTTCTACGCTGACATACGAGACACCCTGACCGGCCGGGGCGCCATGAGCGCGCAAACCGAATCCCCGGCATGGAGCCTGGATCAGGTTTCATCCATTGTAAAGAACATGCGGCAGGCCTTCGGGAACGCCTATCTCTACCTGGCCCCGGTTCCCTGCTATCCCTCGGGCCTGTGGTCGTTCACGCTCTGTCTCAAGCAGGACAGAAACCCTGTCAAGGATTTCGATCAGGAGCGCGCAGCACTCGTCTCGAAAGATTGCCGGTACTACAACACCGATATCCACCGGGCATGCTTCGCCCTGCCCAACTTCGTCAGGCAGGCCCTATGAGCCGTTTTCTCGCTGCCCGCGATCAGGCCCGCATCTGCCTGGTGGGTGCTCCCTTTGATTCCACGGCCAGCTACCGTCCCGGGGCGCGCTTCGGCCCGGATGAGATCAGGAGGGCCTCCCAGGGCCTGGAAACCTTTTCGTTTGATCAGGAGCACGACCTCGAAGATTGCGCGTTCACAGACATGGGCGATCTTGAGCTGCCCTTTGGCGACCCTTCCCCTGCCCTCGCCATGATCGAGACCGCCACGGATGAGCTCATGAGCCAGGGCAGGCTTCCCTTTGTCCTGGGCGGCGAACACCTGGTTTCTCTCGGCGCGATCAGGGCTGCTGCCGACCGCTTTCCAGACCTCAAGATCGTCCACCTCGACGCTCACGCCGACCTGCGGGACGACTACCTGGGCCAGAGGCTCTCGCACGCCTCGGTGATCCGCAGGGCCGTGGACCTGCTCGGCCGTGACCGTGTCCGCCAGTTCGGCATCCGTTCGTGCACCAGGGAGGAGTATCCCCTCATGAAAAGCCTTGCCGCAGGCGTTCCGGAGATCATCGCCTGGGCCGGAGGGTCGCCCTGCTACCTCACCTGCGACCTGGACATCCTCGACCCTGCCGCATTCCCGGGCACCGGGACTCCGGAACCGGGCGGTATCTCGTTTCAGAACCTCTCCGATATCCTGGTTCGTCTCATCGGCGGCCTGAATGTCCTGGGCATGGACGTGGTCGAGCTTGCCCCGAACATGGACACCACCGGCATATCATCCATCACGGCCGCCAAGATCGTCCGGGAGTGCATCATCGCGCTGTGCACACGCAGGTAGGTAACACAGAGGTTCTCCTCTACGCTCACCCCTGCCTGCATATCCCGCTCACAAGCTCTCCCCTTTTCATGTATTGACATTCACGCCCCTGCAATGACATACGAAAAGCAGGAGGATTTTCCCATGCCCATCGACAAGCAACTGCTCGACATCCTTGCCTGCCCTAAGTGCAAGGGCAAGCTCGTGCTGGAGGAAGACCAGAGCGGCCTCGTCTGCCACGTCTGCCGGCTGAAGTATCGCATCGAGGACGAGATCCCGGTCATGCTCATCGACGAAGCCGTTCCGTGGGAAGAATGAGCCGCCCGCAGGAACAGCTCACCGCTGATCATCTCCTCTCCATTGCCCGGCCCGATACCGCCGTGATCCTGGGCACCGGCCTGGGCGTCATGGAGGAGGCCGTGATCGTGGAGAGGGCAATCCATTATGCGAACATTCCGGGCTTCCCGGTCTCATCCGTGAAGAGCCACGCGGGCAGGCTCCTGTTCGGTACCCTGGGTGATAAAAGCGTGGCGGTCATGAGCGGGAGATTCCACCTCTACGAGGGTTACTCGCCCCGGGAGGTCACCTTTCCCGTCCGCGTCTTCGCCTATATGGGGATCAGGAATCTGTTCATTTCCAATGCAGCAGGAGGCCTGCGGCCGGACCTGACCCCGGGCAGCGCCATGCTCATCACCGATCACATCAACTTCACTGCGCTAAGCCCGCTCACCGGCCCGAACATCGAGGGGCTGGGACCAAGGTTCCCGGACATGACCAGGCCCTACAGCCCCGCGCTCATAGCCAAGGCACGCTTGTTTGCACGCGAGAACGGCATTGATCTGGGCGAAGGGGTGTATGTGCAGGTGCCGGGGCCGTCGATGGAGACCGGGGCCGAGACCCGGATGCTGCGCCTCATGGGCGCGGACGCCGTGGGCATGTCCACGGTGATGGAGGTCATCCAGGCCGTTCACTGCGGCATGGAGGTGCTCGCCATATCGGCTGTCACCAACAATAACGACCCCGACAACTACCTGCCCGCTCCGATCGAGCAGGTCATCGCCATGGCAGAGAAGGCAGGGCCCGTGATCGCACGGGTCTTCGCGGGCATAATAAAAGGCTGAAGCCCTTTTTCCATCAAGGGCTTCAGCCTCGTATAAACCATAATTCCACCGGGCAGCCACAGCCGCCCCTTTTTCAGGCATCAGGCCTTTTAATGGGCTGTCTGCTCCGCGTGCTTGCTCTCTTTCCTCGCGTTTCTCCGCTTGGGCGGCCCCTGGGTGGTCTTTTTCTCCTGCTTCTTGTCCACGAACACCAAGTCAAGCACCTCGTCCATGGAATTCACCGGATAGAACGTGACCTTGTTTTTGACCACCGGCGGAATATCCTCCAAGTCCTTGACGTTGTCCTTGGGAATGATGACCTCGAAGATCTTGTTCCGGTGAGCGGCCAGGGTCTTCTCCTTGAGGCCCCCGATGGGGAGCACTTTGCCCCGCAAGGTGATCTCGCCGGTCATGGCGATGTCCTTCCTGACCTTCCGGTTGGTAAGAGCGGAAATGACCGCGGTCGCCATGGTGATGCCGGCTGACGGACCGTCCTTGGGGATGGCGCCTGCCGGGACATGGATGTGTACGTCGGACTCTCGCGTGAACGCAGGCGAGATGCCCAGCAGGTCGGCCCGTGACCGGGTGTAGGTGAGACCGGCCTGAGCGGACTCCTTCATAACGTCACCGAGCTGTCCGGTGAGAACCAGCCCGCCGCCCTTGCCTTCCTTGCTGGGCAGGACCGAGGTCTCGATGTAGAGGATCTCGCCGCCGAAGGGGGTCCAGGCAAGGCCCGTGGCGACGCCCACCTCGTGCTCGGTGCGTTCCTGCTCGGGCAGGTACTTGGGCACCCCGAGATAGCTTGACACGCTCTTGGCCGTGATCCGGTAGACCTTTTTGCGCTTGCCTTCTTTTTCCGCCACGTCCCTGGCCACCTTGCGCACGATGGAGCCGATCTCGCGCTCCAGGTTTCTGACGCCCGCCTCCTTGGTGTAGTGGTTGATTACATCGAGGATTGCGTCGTCGGAGAACACGACTTCCTCTATCTTCATGCCGTTTTCGGTCACCTGCCGCTTCACCAGATAGCGCTTGGCGATCTGGAGCTTTTCCTGGTCGGTGTACCCGGGTAGCTCGATGATCTCCATACGGTCCTTCAAGGGGCCCGGAATGGGATCCATGAGGTTTGCCGTGGTGATGAACATGACCTTGGACAGATCAAAGGGCACGTTGAGGTAATGATCCTGGAACGAAAAGTTCTGCTCGGGGTCGAGCACTTCCAGCAGCGCTGAAGACGGGTCCCCACGAAAGTCCTGCCCGATCTTGTCCACCTCGTCGATCATGAACACCGGGTTGTTGGAGCCTGCCTGCTTGATACCCTGGATGATCCTCCCGGGCATGGCGCCGATATAGGTGCGCCGGTGGCCCCTGATCTCGGCCTCGTCGCGCACGCCGCCGATCGAGAGCCGGTAGAACTCCCGGCCTAGAGCGCGCGCAATGGATCTGCCCAGCGAGGTCTTGCCCACGCCCGGAGGGCCCACGAAGCATAAGATCGCGCCCTTCTTGTCCGGGTTGAGCTTTCTCACCGCCAGATATTCCAGGATCCGCTGCTTGACCTTGTCAAGGCCGTAGTGGTCCTCGTCGAGGATGACGGCGGCCTGCTTGATGTCGAGACTGTCATGCGTGGAGTGGCCCCACGGCAGATCGGTCATCCAGTCGAGATAGGTCCGGATGATGTTGGCCTCGGCCGAGTCCTGATGCATCATCTTGAGCCGGTCGAGCTGCTTGTTCGCCTCTTTCTTCACCTCGTCGGGCATGCCGGCCTTTTCGATCTTGAGCTGGTATTCCTCCATCTCCTTGCTCTTCTCGTCCACCTCGCCCAGCTCCTGTTGGATGGCGCGAAGCTGCTCGCGGAGGAAATACTCGCGCTGAGTCTTGCTCATCTCCTCCTTGGCCTGGGTCTGGATACGGGCCTGGACCTCGGAGAGCTCCATCTCCTTGGAGAGCAGGCCGTTGACATGCTTGAGCCGCTCAATGGGATCGATGATCTCCAGCACGTGCTGCGACTCCTCGACCTTGAGCCTCAGGTTCGACGCCACGAGGTCGGCGAGCCTGCCGGGATCGTCGATGGCCTCCAAGATGGACAGCGCATCGGGCGAGACAATGCCCCTGAGCTGGAGGATCCTCTCGGACTGCTCCTTGACCGAGCGCATCATGGCCTCGACCTCCACGGTCACTTCCTTGATCTCGGGCTCTTCGATCTTCTCGATATCAACGGTGTAGAAGCCGCGATCGTCCTTGTAGAGCTTGCGTATCCTCGCCTTTGCCACACCCTGCACCAGAATCTTCACCCTCCCGTCCGGGAGCTTGAGCATCCTGATGACCATGGCCACAGTGCCCACGGTGTAGATCTGGTCTTCTTCGGGCTCCTCGACCGTTGAGTCCTTCTGCGCGGCCAGGAAGATGTACCGGTCCTTGTTCAGTGCCTCGTCGACCGCCTTGATGGACAACCCCCTGCCCACGAAGAGCGGCAGGATCATATATGGATATATCACGACATCTCGGATGGGGAGCAATGGGATATTCGTAGGGATATCTATTGCCTGTTTTTCATTTTCCATTCACTATACTCCTATTCGATTGTGATCCGCTTGATGAGTTTTGCCTTGTCGTCCGACCGGGTTATTCGGATAATCAGAATTCCGTCGGAGAACCTGGCCTCCACCTTCTCCAGATCGAATATTCCAGGAATATCCAGTTCTCTCCTGAACCTTCCAAATCCTCGCTCCATTCTGATATACCGGACCCCTTTGTTCGCTAGCGTGTCCCGCTTCATTCCGCTGATGACCAAGGTCCTGCCGACCACCTCGACACAGACCTCTTCCTGGTTCACACCGGGAATCTCGACCTCTATACAGAGCTCGTTGGAACACTCGTAGACATCCAATGGGGGATAACAGATACCGAGCCTCTCCTCATGGCTTTCCTGTCCGAGGAGAAACCCTACAACTTCTTGAAATTTCAAATTATACATATCCCCTTCCTCATGAATCGTGCTGCTTTAGTACCTTTATAGGATCACCAGACGTCAAGTCAATACCTCCAAGTCTCCTGCCTGCATAGCTGTTCGGCCGGTGAAACAAAGAAATTTAACACTTATTCCCCCGACAGCACAATCACCCTGACTGCGGCGTTCAACCTTCAGAAAGAGCAGGGAGTGAAAAATCATTCCGCATGCCTCTGACGTAACGCACGAGCTCGCATCGCACACCCCGCAACGCGCAACCTCGTAGTGATGGCGGCATTCATACCACATCCATACCCTTTCATGAAAGCAGAGAACTTCCCCGGGCAGCATTGCATCCGGGAAACTGCTCCGCATCTCTTGCCCTCAAGAAGATATCCTTTACATCACCGGCACTTTGAGCGGCCCTGGCGGATGCGCCAGGCAGAGAAGTCTCCCCGGTTCACCACGTCGTGGGCGGATCTGCCCCGGGTGAAGGCCTGATCCCCTTTTCCCTGCTGTCCAGAGCCCGATCCTGCTGCCATACATCCTGTGCCTGACCCGAAGGATCAGAGAGAGATCTCTCCCCGGCCCCAAGCTCTTCGACGCCTGTGCTCCGGATCTTTACAGGGAACGGCCTCAGCCCTCACTTGCTCATGATATCGTGCGCCTTCATCCACAGGGGACAGATCTGGGACGACCCCGGCCGGTAGTCCCTGCAGACCCGGGGCCTGGTTTCGTAGATGCTGCAGGCGAACAGGCCGTCTTTCATTTCGAGAAAGGGACAGCCGTATATGGGCCTTCCGGTGCGGCTGGAAATGAAGTGATCGCCCAGCCAGACGGCCTGTTCGTTTTCGATGATGTGCAGGATATCCTGCCGGTCCTCTCTTTTCCACCGGTCCAGGTCTTCCGAGGTGACATAGGCGATCATGTCGGCAAGGCAGCACTTTCCGCAACGGCTGCATCCAAGCTCTGTCCTGTCTTCTTCCCTGCCCATCCTTTCTCTCGAACACCATGACCGGAAACTATTTTCTCTTTACTTGATAGCCTAGTTTAGATATACGTGTCAATGAATGAGTATTCATTTTTAGCGTACTCATCAACAACATTCTCACACGATATTTCTTGAAGGGGGGTTTCATGAAAGATGTAGTCATTGTCTCTGCGTGCAGAACAGCTATTGGTACGTTCGGGGGAACGCTCAAGAATGTAATCGCAGCGCGCTTGGCAAGCGTGGCCATGAAAGAGGCTGTCAAGCGCGCAGGAATCGACTCTGCCATGATCGACGATGTCCGGTTCGGGTGCTGTATGGACCCGGCGGACACGCTGAACGTCACGAGAGTGGCGGCACTGCTGGCGGGCATTCCCGAGTCTGTTGCCGCGGTCACCGTCAACCGGGTCTGCATCTCCGGGATGGAGGCAACCTTAAGCGGCGCGGCCATGATCCAGGCCGGAATGGCCGATATCATTCTCTCGGGCGGCGTGGAACACATGTCCGGGGTTCCCTACATCTCGACCGATGCGCGCTGGGGATGCCGTCTCCAGGACAAGGTGTTCGTAGACGCCATGATCAGGGCACTGCACTGCGGCTCGTACGTGATGCCGCTCTCCGATGACGGCCCGATGAAGGAAGGCCCCCTGTTCGAGATGTACAAGGGCAAACCCTATATCATGGGCCACACTACCGAGTTCATCGCCCATCTCTACAACATCAGCAGGGAGGAGATGGACGAGGTGGCGCTCAGGAGCCACAACAATGCCGAGCGCGCCACCAGAGAGGGAGATTTCGCAGAAGAGATCGTGCCTGTGGAGATCCCCCAGAAAAGGGGCAAGCCGCCAGTGGTATTCGACAAAGACGAGCACTTCCGTCCGGGCCTGACCATGGATGACCTTGCGAAGCTGCCTCCTGCGTTCGTCCCCAAGATCGGCAAGGTCACGGCGGGCAATTCCTCGGGCCTGAACGACGGCTCTTCGGCCATGGTCATCATGTCCGCAGACAAGGCCCGCGAGCTCGGACTCAAGCCGATCGCCCGCATCGCTGCCAGCGGCCGGGGTGCGTGCCATCCATCGGTCATGGGCCTGAGCCCGGTTCCCGCAGTCAGGGATCTCCTCAAGAAAAACCCCTGGTTCACACTGGAGAGCTTCGAGCTCCTCGAGGTCAACGAGGCCTTTGCCGGCCAGTATCTCGGCTGCGAGAAAGAGCTGGGCCTCAACCGCGAGATCACCAATGTCAACGGCAGCGGCATCGGCCTGGGCCATCCCGTAGGGAGCACCGGCTCGCGCATCATCGTATCCCTGCTCCACGCCATGAAGAAACGCGGCAAGACCCTGGGCCTCGCCACCCTGTGCGGCGGAGGCGGCGTATCCATGGCAACCGCTGTAGAGATGCTCTAAGAAAAATACCTGCCAACTCCATGAAAGAGAGCCTGCCCCGGCGAAACGGGGCAGATTCTCTTTCATTCATGTTTTTCCGGGCTGTTTTGTCCGTATTAAAGTTATTTCCTCGAAGTACCGATTTTCGGGAATCAGCGCAGGGGAATGATGCAATCTAGATCCGCCATCCCTTATATTGATTCTCTCACCACTCACACTCTTTTAAACTTAGAATGCCTGTGGTCCATGTACCTCAGGTTGACCGGGAGCCAGACCTACGGGGCCTTTCTTCGCTATGCCCTCGGCCAGAACGCGGAAACCGGCCGGGACCGGAGCATCACGGCAGGACTCAACGGGTCGTACATCATCACTGCCCGCACGCGTATCCAGGGCACGGCCCAGGTGGATGAATATTTCGATCGGACATCGGCAGCAAATATTCATTCACCATGACCGTTGCAACGGATAGAAACGGGCGTTTCCTCTTTCCCCAGGTTGCCCCGGGAACGGCATACCTGCATATCGATGCCTCCAGGATCGGCCTCGACCGCATCCCGTCCTGCGCGAACCCCCTGTCCGTTCTTATCGGGGAAGGCAGGGACGAATCCCTGGATATCCTCATAACCAGGAAGGCATCAATCACCGGGCGGATCGTCTTGTGCGGGACAGAGGGCTGCAGTGCCCCTGCCCTGCCGTCATCCGGCCCGGGCCTGGTTGCGGACCAGCAGTACTGCCGGGAGGTGCCGGGAATCGCGGATACGCTCGTCGAGCTCACCGGAGAGGGCGCCACGATGCGCACGCTGACCGATTCCCGGGGTCAATTCCTGTTCACCGACGTGAGGCCGGGAACCTGGACCGTGAATATCGGTACAGACACCCTCCCGCCCTACCACAGCCCGGAAAGGAACCATTTTGTCATCCATATCGGCCCGGGCGAGGCTCAGGACATTCCTGTGAAGGTGATGCCCCGGAAAAGGAGCATCATGATCATCGAGCAGGGCGAAACCATCATCCAAGAGCAGAAACACTAAAAGAATTGGGCGCTCTCGGGCAATATCCATCCCCGGGCGCCCCTTGTGCCTTTCTGGGTCCTGCTTTTTTCGAACACACCCGCCGCCGGGGACCTTCTGTCTTGAGAAGGCAGCGCGAGAGCGGGGCCATCAGGGAGAATTCTTCCCTTGGAGGCGTTCGTGGACCGGGCCTGTCCTAGTTCACCAATTGAAGGCTCAGTCCGGACGGGGACAAAGGTTTGACATTTTGCACGGCCAGGTCCCCTGGTGCCGGCATCCCGTCCCATATGTCCAGATCGTCAACCTGGCGCGAGAAGTTCCCGGGTTCTTCGCCGTCAATGGAAGGGACCATGATAGAGTATACGCTGTTCGTCCAGACGCCGGTGCCGAAGATATCGTCCACCTTGAGCTTTCCGTCATACCAGAACCGGCTGATACCTGCTGCAAAATTGATGTAGAACTCGTAGTGATGCCAGGCGCCGTCGGTCTGGCCTGGACAGTCGAGCCAGTTGCCCCCGGTCAGCAGCGTGCCGTTCGCCATTGCCGAGTAATAGATGGTGTTGCTGTCCGAGAGCGTGAAGTGCACATAGCTCCTGGCATTTTCCCAGTGGGGATAGAACACCTTCAGGTTTTCCATGGAATCACTCCGGCTGAAGGTGGGATATCGCATCCAGAACGATACATAAAGCTCGTCCGTGGGCCAGGGAGAAAGCATGGTCTCTCCCATCCAGCATAAATGGGCCATGTTCGTGGTGCCGGAAGAAAAGGCATATCCCCCGGCATTCCTTCCCGCCGCATTCAGGTTATACTGGGGCGGGCTCAGAGCCTGCCAGTTCTTTCCATAAACGGTCAGCCTCTCGTCCAGGGCCTGATCGTCGAAGTCCTCGCTGAGGACACATTGTGCGGAATAACCGTTCACCGGATACAATGCCAGCACGATGATGATTCCGATCAATAGCTGTATTGCCTTTGACATGGTTGCTCCTCCAATTCTCTTTCTCAAGGATTTTTTCAATGGGGTGGCGCTCGCAAGTCGTTCGAAACGGCTCGCGGCCCCGTCGACCCGGTTTGCCTAGGTTTGCCCGGATAAAGCTTATCCGGACTGCCAGCACCTGCCCGTCCCCTGTACTCTGTTCAGCCCGGGACACCCTGGTCAGGCTCTCGCCTCCCTTTATGGGGGCAGGTCCTCCCTAGCATCTTGCAAGCCGGCCTGCAAGGGCATTATTGACGGGTAAAACCGGTGACATAACGGCATCGGATCAGGGTTTACGCCTGATTTCGCAGATATGCAGGCGCAATAAAAACACATGCATGATTCACCCACCAGCAGAACAGCGGGGCAGAATGAAACCTCAAGGGTGCAGCAAGCCGCCCTGCTCGCGTTCACAGCAAGTACCCGAGCCTGTTCGGGCAGACTCTGGGCTCAGCTCTCGATGCCGCAGCGGGCCTGAATGCCCTGGAGATAGTAGTGCTTGACCTCGCGCATCTCGGTGACAAGGTCTGCGACCTCTATCAGGGCCGGCGTAGCCCCCCTGCCCGTGAGAATCAGCTCCATACCCCGGGGTTTTCGGCCGATAAAGGCAAGGACCTCGTCCTCGGTGAGCAGGGAGAACTTCATGGCCGTGACTATCTCATCGGCCACGAGCACATCGCAGGCCCGCGAATCCATGAGAGACTCCAGGCGCCTCAGCGCCTCGTGGGCCCGCTCGACCTCCCGGGCATCCGGGGGATCGGTGAAGCGGCAGAAGGTGGGATGCCCGTACTGCTCGATGGTGACCAGTCCTTGCAGCAGGGGCACGGCATCGAGCTCTGAGTAGTGCCTGCCCTTCATGAACTGAACGATGCAGACCTTAAGCCCACAGCCGACCGCCCTGAGAGCAAGTCCCAGCGCTGCCGTGGTCTTGCCCTTGCCGTCGCCGGTATAGATCTGCACATAGCCCTTCCCGATATCACCCATCACAGCTCCACCGCGCATTCGCGTCACTTATCTTTTTCGTCACGGCATCGACCCTCCTCCGAGTCAGCGAAAATCCACCATCTCTCGGCCAGCAAAAGAGGGCCTGCCCCAGTAAACCCGTAAAATACCCCCACCAGCTAAGGAGGACCTGTCTTTCGCAGCTTCAGTAAAGGAGGATCACATGTTCCGGCGATACCTTCCGCCCACCTCATAGAGGGCCCGGGTGATCTGGCCAAGGCTGGCCACCCTGACGGTTTCCATGAGCTCGGCAAAGATATTCCCGCCCTGAAGAGCGGCATTCTTGAGCCTTTCCAGGGCCGCAGACGCCTCTTTGGCATGAACCGACTGGAATTTCTGCAGGTTCTTGAGCTGGCCCATCTTCTCTTCCGGGGTGGCCCGGGTGAGCGGGATACACCCGCCGGGGTTGTCCACTCCTGCCACGTCCGGGTTCTCATAGGTGTTGACCCCGATGATGGGAAGCCTGCCGGCATGCTTGAGTTCTTCGTAATATAAAGACTCGTCTTGTATCTTCGAGCGCTGATACTGCATCTCCATGGCGCCCAGCACCCCCTTGCGGTCGCTGATCCGCTCGAACTCCTTCAAGACCGCCTCTTCCACGGCGTCGGTGAGCCAGTCTATGAAGAACGACCCCTGGAGCTTGTTTTCATTGACGGAGGGCCCGAACTCCCGGTTGATGATGAGCTGGATGGCCATGGCCCTTCGGACCGACTCCTCGGTAGGCGTGGTGATGGCCTCGTCATAGGAGTTGGTGTGGAGCGAGTTGCAGTTGTCTTCCAGGGCGGTCAAGGCCTGGAGCGTGGTGCGGATGTCGTTGAACTGGATCTCCATGCTGTGAAGCGACCTGCCCGAGGTCTGAATGTGATATTTGAGCCGCTGGGAGAGCTCGTTCGCGCCGTAGAGGTCGCGCATGGCAATGGCCCAGATCCTCCTGGCCACCCTCCCGATCACGCTGTACTCGGGGTCCATGCCGCTGCTGAAAAAGAACGAGAAGTTGCCGGCGAAGTCGTCGATCTTCATCCCGCGCGAGAGATAATACTCGACATAGGTAAATCCGTTGGCCAGGGTGAAGGCGAGCTGGCTGATGGGGTTCGCGCCAGCCTCGGCAATGTGGTAGCCGCTGATGCTCACTGAATAGAAGTTGTTCACCCTGTGCTCGATGAAGTATTCCTGAATGTCGCCCATCATCTTCAGGGCGAACTCGGTGGAGAATATGCAGGTGTTCTGGCCCTGGTCTTCTTTCAGGATATCGGCCTGAACCGTGCCGCGCACGTTCCGGAGAACCCAGGAGCGGATCTCCTCGCGTTCCTTCCTTTCCGGGGGCCTGCCCTTTTCCCCTTTGAACTTCGCCACCTGCTGGTCGATCGCGGTGTTGAAGAACATGGCGGTCATGATGGGCGCAGGGCCGTTGATGGTCATGGACACGCTCGTGCTCGGCGAGCAGAGGTCAAAGCCTGCGTAGAGCTTCTTCATGTCGTCAAGGGAGCAGATGCTCACCCCGCTCTCGCCGATCTTGCCGAATATGTCCGGCTCCTCGTGAGGGTCTTCACCGTAGAGGGTCACGCTGTCGAACGCGGTGCTCAGGCGCTTGGCGTCGTCGTTCCTGCAGAGATAGTGAAACCGCCGGTTGGTCCTTTCCGGAGACCCCTCGCCCGCAAACTGCCGCTTGGGCTCCTCCCACCGGCGCTTGAAGGGGAACACGCCTGCAGTGTACGGAAATCGCCCGGGCACGTTCTCCTTTCTCAGCCAGGCGTACAGGTCGCCTCGTTCGGTGAACGCGGGCAGGGAGATCCTGGGAATGGGCAGGCCCGAGAGAGAATCCTGGACGAGCGGCACCTCGATCTTCTTGTCGCGGACCGTGTAGGAATAGGTCTTCCCGAGGTACTGTTTCCGCTCTTTTTCCCATTTCTCCACCAGATCGAGCTCTTCGGCAGGCACCTTGCCTTTGAGCTCCTGGAGCTTACGCTTCAGGTCTGATACCGCCTCGGTGCCGTCCATATCCTTGAGGAGCTCGCGAATGGAGAAGATCTTTCGGATGCGCTCGCCGCGTGAACAGGTGTCCGCATGGTAGTTTCTCACGGCTCCGGCGATCTCCCTAAGATAGTGCTCTCTTCCCATGGGCACGATCCCCTGATAGAGACCGCCGGCATGATTTTCACCCTCGGGGGGTATCTCCCAGTCCGCGAGGCCTTTTTCCACGAGCCTGCCTGCCAGGCGAGAGAAAACCCGGTTGATCCCGGGATCGTTGAAGTGGTTTGCCACGGTGCCGAAGATGGGAAGCTGTCCGGGTTCGACGCCGAAAAGGCCGTGATTGCGCATGTACTGCTTCCTGACCTGCTTCAAGGCATCTTCGGCCTTTTCGTTTTCGAATTTGTTGATGATCACCATATCGGCGAAATCGAGCATATCGATCTTTTCGAGCTGGGTGGGGGCACCGTAGTCCGAGGTCATGACATAGAGTGAGAAATCGCTGATCGAGGTCACCGCGGCATTGCCCTGTCCTATCCCGCTCGTCTCCACGATGATGAGATCGAAGCCCGCAGCGCTCAGGACGAGGATGGCGTCCTGCACGGCCTCAGACAGCTCGTCGCGCGAGCTACGGGTCGCCATTGACCGCATGTACACCCGGCCGGCATCGATATGGTTCATCCTGATCCTGTCTCCCAGGAGCGCACCCCCGCTCTTCGAGCGCGAGGGGTCCACCGAGACGATGGCAATGGTGCGCTCCGGATAAAAGCTCAGGAACCGTCTCACCAGCTCGTCGGTGAGCGAGCTCTTCCCGGCGCCGCCGGTGCCGGTTATCCCGACCACGGGCGCACGTGAGCGCGAACGCTTGAGTGTTTCCCGGATGGCGCCGTATCCGCAGTCGTGGCCGCACAGGCTTCTCTCGGCAAGGTTGATGATCCTGCCGATGAGGGCATGGTCGTCTTTGCCTATCCTGGTTGCCTTGCCCTCGACAGGCGGAAACTCGATCTTTCCGGCCAGGGCGATCATGTGGTCGATCATGCCCTTCAATCCCATGGCCTTCCCGTCTTCTGGCGAGAAGATCTTGGCCACCCCATAGTCCTGGAGCTCCCTGATCTCTTCGGGAACAATCACCCCGCCGCCTCCGCCGAAGACCTTTACATATTCGCACCCTTTCTCGCGCAGAAGATCGATGAGGTATTTGAAGAACTCCAGATGCCCTCCCTGGTAGGAGCTCACTGCCACGGCATGGGCGCCTTCCTGGATCGCGGCATTGACGATATCGTTCACGCTGCGGTTGTGCCCGAGATGGATCACCTCTGCGCCGCTGTCCTGCAGGATCCGCCGCATGATGTTGATGGATGCGTCATGGCCGTCGAACAGCGACGTGGCCGTGACAAACCTGACCGGTTCTTTCGGATTGAGTCTCTTTTTCATGAATGCAAAACCTTCCTCTATCTCTACTTTATATGTAATAAAATCTTACATCATACAATAAAGCCGGTAAAGTTCAATTCTCCTTCACGTTCGCCTCCTTTGCACGCAAAGGATGAGGAGCTAATCAGCCATCATTATCGAGCTCGAAAATTCCTTCCCGGATATTTTGCCTGATTGCGCTGATCACCTCGATATGATTCAGGGGCACACCATCGAGCCCCTGCCGGATCTCGCGGGTGTCAAGGACATACGTCTTGCCGTTTTTGTGATGGGTGTAGAGGAAATCGACATCCGGGTTCCCGAGAATAAGGGCGCTCACCGCTCCGGGCACATCCCCCAGCGGCTGCCGGTCGATATGGCTGTGCTGGAACCGGGCGCTCACCCGGGTGCCTTTGCCCACCTTTGACTCGATCTCGAAACTGCCGCCGGTCGACCGTGCCGCCTGGGCGAGCATGGGCAGGCCGAGACCCACTCTGCGCACCTTTTTCGTGGTGTAGAACGGGTCCATCACCCTTTTCACGGTGTGCTCGTCCATACCGCAGCCATTGTCCCCGATCTCCAGGGCCAGGACATCTTCTTTCAGGTCTTCCAGGATGGTGATTTTCACGAGATCTGCCTGGGACCGGGTGGAGTTCTCCGCAATATCCAGGATATGGAGCGCCAGTTCGATCATGCTCCCTCCTCGATGTATCTTCCCTCCTGTCTCTTCAGGGCCATGGCCACCTCGGCGAAGCAGGGTTCCTTAAGGACCATGCGCGTGCAGGCGGCGCCGATGTCTGGGATGAAATGGGCGTCAGAGGATGTGATAAAGGGATAGCCCGAGAGCTCGGGAAACCTTTCTCTCCCGCCTCTGATCCCCAGACGGGCGGATATCTCCAAGGCGTCGAAAGGGACATGGGGGGGAATGAATCCGAGCTGGCCGATCACGCTGAAGCTCGGCCTGTCGATATGGGCGGCGATCGCCAGACCGCTGTACTCGTGGATTCTGCCCACGAGGTCTTCCAGCGGGATGTCGGCTGCGCCTATGAGGAGCCGCTCGTTGAAGCCCTCTACCTCACCCGTCTCATTGACAATGGGCTGGAGGCCGAAGGCATCCTCGTCGTTAAGACCATGAAGGTTGGCGTATATATAGTCCTGAAGAAGGGAGAGCTGGGCCTGTTCACCGAAGAGCGCGAGCACGTGGGCTTCTTCCCGAGTGCATATCTCCATTCCGGGAATCACGCACAAGGCGGTGCCGCGTGCCGCGCGCATGACATAGGGCACATTCTCGGATGAGTTGTGATCGCAGACCGCAATGATGTCGAGCCCCTGAGCAAGCGCCTCGTCGACAAGGGCCCGGGGATGCATGTCAAGGTCTCCGCACGGGGAAAGGCAGGTATGAACGTGCAGGCTGCAGCGAAATATTTTCAGCCCGGATTCATTCATGGGAAACCCTCTGGAGCTTAAAGGGCATGGTCAGCCTTCGGAGAGGAGCCGATAGACCTTTCCCACCACCTCGAACTTCGCCATGTCGGTCACCATGATGGGGACACCTTCTTTGCTCGCCCGCTCGATGGTGTCTTTCTCCGGGCTTGCCCCCTGCACGATGACGATGCCGGCAAGGTCTTTCAGTGAGGCCACGGCAACGATGTTCTGGTGCACCTGCCGTGTAATCCATATTTCGCCGGCACTGCTGTTCGCCATGACGTCACTGAGAAGATCCCCTGCATAGCCGCCTCTGACCTCGGTGGTTTTCAGCTTTTCCCAACAGCACTTGCACTTCAGGCCAAGTGTCTCGATCAGTGTCTCCAGATTCATTACCCTGCTCCTTATCCGTTGAGCTTCACGATGCTCTTCAGGCGAGTGCCCTGACCGACATCAGAGGTGAGCTCGAAAATATCTGAAAATTTTTTTATGTTGCTCAGCCCCATGCCGGCGCCGAACCCAAGCTCGCGGATGGAGTCGTCCGCAGTAGAATATCCTTCCTGGAGCGCAAGATCGATATCCTCGATTCCCGGACCTATATCGTTTGCTTCGATAATGATGGCGTCAGGCTCGATGAACAGCTGGATGGTTCCCTGCTCTGCATAGGAGATGATGTTGATCTCCGCTTCGAAGGTGATCACCGCGATCCTGCGGATGATGCTCTCCGGGATGCCTTTTCCCTGCAGGCTCTTCTTGACCTCGCTGGATATGATCCCCGCATCCACGAAGTCTCTTCCCTGGATGCGGTAGATGCCCTCCAGTGATTCGGGAAAATCTTCATCGGACAATAATTTTTTCCTCGTTTCCATCTGTCTTCCGGATACAGCCGGTCAATCCTTTCTGAAAGAGCCTGCCGCACGACTCGAATATGATGAACCTGGTCCACAGGATGGGGATGCCCAGTTCTCTGGCCGTCTCAATGAATTTATCGGTGAGAAATTTCCCCCGGCACACCAGGATGGCCGCGATATCGAGCGCATATGCTGTTCTCACGGCCTGAGGGTTCGAAAGGCCGGTGATCAGCAGGCAGCCGGAACGGGCAAAGGACAGGACATCGCTCATCAGATCGGCGCCAAAGGCAGTCGTGATCTCGATATCCAGCTTATCTTCGCCTACGATAACCCGTGCATCCAACAAATCCCTGATTTCTGAAAGCTTCACCCGATCTTTTCTCCAGTGGCGTGATAGCTTGTTTCGTACCACAGCGGTAGACTCAGTGTCAATAGAATCAGGTGGATAAAGGCCTGGGCGATTCTGGGGAATGCAATGATACCATAAGGATTATTCCAGAGAAGAAAAGAGGACATGCCCGCCCGCACGGGCATGTCTCCTTTGTAGATATACGAAATGTTCCTGCCTGATTACTTATCGGTCTTGCACAGCTGGTTCGCATAGCACATGAAGTATGCGAGACCCACGAAGATGGCTCCGCCCACGATATTGCCCAAGGTCACCGGGACCAGGTTGTCGATGAAGAACCCGCCCCAGGTGAGGTTTTCGATGCCGGGCAGTGCCGCAGAGTACTCGGCCAGCTTGTCCGTACCCTTGAGCACGATCCCCATGGGGATGAAGTACATGTTTGCTACGCAGTGCTCAAAACCGGACGCAACAAAGGCCATGATGGGAAAAAAGATGCCGAATATCTTGCCCACTACGTCCTGGGCCGCGAATGCCATCCACACGGCCAGACACACGAGCCAGTTACAGCCGATGCCGCGGTAAAACGCCTCGGCAAAGGTGAGATTCACTTTTCCGTTGGCCAGGCCGATGGCTGTCTGTCCAACGGCGCCGCCGCCCGTCATCCACAGGGTGGATTTGTACATGATGTACACGAGCAACAACGAGCCGAGCAGATTGGCGATGTAAACCACCACCCAGTTGTACACGATACCCTTCATGCCGAACTGGCCGCGGGAAAGACCGATGGTCATGAGGTTGTTTCCGGTGAAGAGCTCTGCGCCGCAGATGACTACGAGAATGAGGCCTACGGAGAACACGGATCCTCCGAAGAACTTGGACATCCCGAGGCCGAGTGTTGCCTGAGTCCCGGTGAGCACCATGGTGCACAACTCGGCTCCGAACCCGATATAGGCGCCTGCAAAGAGCCCCAGGATGAACATCTGCAGAAACGGAAGATTCGCCTTGTTGTTCCCGGCATTTGCAACAGCTTCTGCAACCTGCACTGGTGTGTTGAAACCCATACATACCTCCATCTAGTTGTGATTTATTATAGCTCTCGCTTTCCAGCCCGGAATATACATGCTTCTTCCCGGGCCTTCTGCTCTCGTTGTTTTGCTTTCGGGAGGCAGCATCATCATGCATGCCGCTTGAAAGCGGCATGCATGATGATTGTCTTCTGTGGATCTCTAAGCCACTTTCCTGATCTTGACGGCGCTCACCTTGTACTCCGGTATGTTGGCGACCGGGTCGATGGCCGCGTTTGTCAGCCGGTTCACTGCAGCCTCGCTGTAATGGAAGGGGATGAACACCACCCCCTTGTCGCACCTGCCGTTCAACTCGGCATAGACCTCGATGGATCCCCTGCGGGATGACACCTCGATCTTGTCGCCGTGGGCGATGCCGAGTTTGCCCGCATCGTCGGGATGGATCTCCACGAAGGCCTGAGGTGTCCTTGAGACCAGTCCCTTGGAGCGTCTGCTCATGGTTGCGGTATGGTACTGATACAGGATGCGCCCCGTAGTGAGAAGGAGCGGATACTCGTTGTCCGGGAGCTCGGCCGGATCTATATGCTCGCACACGCTGAACAGACCCTTGCCCCGGGTGAATGCCGCGGAATGGAGAATCGGGGTGCCGGGGTGCTCGGTGTTCGGGCAGGGCCACTGGATGCCCTGTTTCTCGATTCTATCGTACGTGATGCCTGTATAGGACACCGTGACCTTACGGACTTCTTCATAGATGTCCTGTGCGGATGCGTACTGCCAGTTTGCCCCGAGCCTGTTGGCGAGCAGGGTGATGATCTCCCAGTCCGGCCTGGCATCTCCGGGAGCGTCCACGGCCTTCCGGATACGCTGGACCCTGCGCTCGGTGTTCGTATAGGTGCCTTCCTTTTCGCCCCACCCTGCCGTGGGGAGCACGACATGGGCAAGATTGCCGGTCTCGGTGAGAAAGATATCCTGAACAATAAGAAGATCCAGGTTCTTCAGCGCCTTTTCCACGTGCTTCACGTCAGGGTCAGACATCATGGGGTTCTCGCCCATCACATAGAGGGCCTTGAGCGCTCCGCCGGCTGCGGCGTCGATGATCTTCGGGATCGTGAGGCCGACCTTATCCGGCAGGGAAACCCCCCACGCATCCTCAAAAGGCTTTCTGTCGGCGGCCTCGGTCACCTTTTTGTAGGCCGGAAGGTTGCCGGGCAGACACGCCATGTCGCAGGCCCCCTGGACATTGTTCTGCCCGCGAAGCGGGTTCACCCCGGTTCCCGGCCTTCCGATCTGACCGGTGAGCATGGCCAGGTTGGCCAGCGACTTCACGTTGTCAGTGCCGTTGATATGCTGGGTGATGCCCATGGCATATACGATAGCCGAGGCCCCTGACTTCGCATACAACCGTGCGGCCTTTTTGAGGTTGTCTGCCGGGATGCCGGAGATCTTCTCGACATATTCGGGCGTGTACTTCTCCACTGTGGCCTTGAGGGCCTGGAAATTCTCGGTGCGCTCGGCTACGAAGGTCTCGTTGAGCAGGCCCTCGTCGATGATCACGTTCATCATCCCGTTGATCCAGGCCACATCGGTGCCGGGCCTCTGCCTGAGCCATATGGTCGCGAACTTCCCGAGCTCGATGTTCCTCGGGTCGGCGAGAATGAGCTTTGCGTCTCTCTGGGTGAGTGCGCGTTTGATGAATGTGGCGATCACGGGATGGTTCTCGGTGGTGTTCGTCCCGGTGATCAGATAGCAATCCGATTCTCCGAGGTCGGTGATGGAGTTCGTCATCGCGCCCGAGCCGAATGCTGTGGCCAGACCGGCCACGGTCGAGCTGTGTCAAAGGCGTGCGCAGTGATCGACATTGTTCGTCCCCATCACGGCCCTGAAGAATTTCTGAAACAGGTAGTTCTCTTCGTTCGTGCACCGCGCCGATGAAAGCCCGGCCAGGGCATCAGGGCCATGCGCTTTCCTGATGGAGCCGAGCTTCTCGGCCACATAGGCGATCGCCTCGTCCCAGGTCGCTTCCCTGAGCTCGCCGTCAACCCTGATCATGGGTTGGGTGAGCCTGTCTTCATGGCCTACGAAATCATGGCCGAAACGCCCCTTGATGCACAGGCTGCCGAAGTTCGGAGCAGGTGCGCCTTCGCGGGGCGTGGTGATTTTGACAATGCGGTTTTCCTTGACGTTCATGTCCATCTGGCAGCCGACCCCGCAGTAGGCGCAGGTGGTGCGCACTTGTCGGAGATCGCTCACCCTGCCCTGGAAACGCCCCTGCTTTTCGAACAGCGCTCCCACGGGGCAGACCCTCACGCACTCGCCGCAGAACACACAGTCAGAGTTTTCATATGTCAATCCGAAGGCCGGCCCTACCGCTGCAGTCGGGCCCCTGCCCGAGTAGTCGAGCACCTGATTGACCTGGACCTCGTTGCACGCCCTCACGCACAGGCCGCAGAGCACGCATTTGTTCATGTCGCGCACGATCATTTCGTTTGTCTGTTCGAGCTCACGATATGTTTCCGATTCGTCGAACCGCGGCGAATCGATGCCGAGCGAATACGCCAGATCCTGCAGCACACAGTCGCCGCTGCTCTCGCAGGTGATGCACTTGTGGTGGCCCTGGGTCATGAGGAGCTCAACGGAAAGCTTCCGTGAACTCAAGACCCTCGGCGTTGAGGTATGCACCACCATCCCGTTTTCAGCGGGCATGGCGCAGGATGCAACCAGCGAACGGGCCTTTTCCACCTCCACCACGCACACCCTGCATGCGCCAACAGGCTTTATCTGCTCGTGATGGCACAGGACGGGTATGGAGATCCCGTTTGCCTTTGCGACCTCATACACTGTCTGACCGGCTGTGAACTCGCACTTCTTACCGTCTATGGTTATGACCATCCTTCCCCCCCTTGGTTCTCGTTATTTTTGAAACGGGCAGTTTTTATTCTTTTATGGACTGATCTCAGCATGTTGTCTGTTTTCCTGTGTACCTGTTCTCATTATCTTGCCGAGACTATGTCTGCTAGAGAACCGGCACACTATCTATAAATGATTATCAGTCGGATCACAAGGGGATATATGGGTATTTTTTCGCTTGAATGAATGCTCGTTCAGTTTACGGCGTATCAAGTACCTGTTATTTTATGCTTTTTATCACATATAATTTTTATGGCCATCTGCGTCGCTCAGATGCAGATGAGACCGAAGGCGGGTGAACCCGCCTTCGGTCTTTGAATCAGTGTCCGGTACGATATCGGGTCACTTGGAAGCAGTTTGAGGTTTATTCAACTGACTGGCGCCGGCCTTCTTCCCTTTGGGCGGAGTGTAGGCCAGTGCGACGATGAAGCCCAGTATCAGCAGGCCTGCGGCGATATACAATGCCTGCGGCTTAAAGGCCTCGAACGCGAAGGGTCCGATAATGCCGGCTGCGCTCCATGCAGTCAGCATGAAACCATAGACCTTGCCGATATATGCCGGGCCAAACGCGTCAGCGGCAAAGGCGGGCATGGTTGCGAATCCGCCGCCATAGCATGCCAGCAGGTAGCAGGAGACGACGATGAAGAGATAGTAGTTCGACACATAGCCCATGGCGACCAGCAGGTAAATAACGGCCTGCGTGATGAACATGGTGAGGAAGACATTCTTTCGGCCGATATTGTCGGAGATCTTGGCCCAGAAAAGCCTTCCCAGACCGTTGAAGATGGCCGCGATGGCGACCACGGAGCCGCCTGCTGCGGCCACGGCTGCGATCTGCTCGGGCGTCAGATCGCCCAGAAGACCCATGGTCTTCCTGTACACGTCCTGAGCGAGCGGGGAGTGCTGCGAAATGAGGCCCAGTCCTGCGGAGATATTGAGGCAGAGCATGGCCCAGAGCATCCACCACTGGCGCTTCTTCAAGGCTTCGCCCAGCGTAAAGGAATCAGCGGCCGAGACCGTGGCGGCCGCGGGTTTGAATCCGGCCGGCAACCAGCCCTGCGGAGGATTCTTGAACAGCTGGGCCGAGGCCGTTACCAGAACGAGGAAAATCAAGCCCCAGATATACCATGTCTTGGCCACGCCGGAAGCAATGATCTGCCCGGATGCATCAACCTCGCGAAAGGCAAAGATCATGTGCGGTGCGATCTGTCCCATGAAAAAGGCGCCCGCGCCGAAACCCATCACAGCAAGCCCCGTTACCAGGCCGCGCTTATCGGGGAACCAGCGGATCAGCGTGGCGATAGGCGTCACGTATCCGAAACCGTTACCCAACGCGGCGATCACGCCGAAGCCCAGGTAAAGAAGCGCGATGCTTCCGACCTGATCAGCATAACCGGCAATTATGGTGCCGAGGCCGAAGAGAATACCGCCGATCGTGGCGACGAAGCGGGGTCCCTTCTTATCAACGAGCGTGCCGCCAAAGGCCGCGGACAGTCCGATGATAAGCATGAGCAGCATGAAGGTGTACTGAACGGTCTTGCCGTCCCACCCGTGCATGTTCATCAGGGGGTTTTTAAAAACCGACCATGCGTAGACCGTACCAAGGCAAAGCTGAATTATAACAGCAGCTATTGCTATCCACCAGCGTTTGCTTTCCAGATTCTCATTGCCCATTAGATTACCTCCTCCGATTTCTTTATTCGCTCTCTAAAAATACCGCCCGGTTGCATGATTCCTCCCTTAAACCTCATATGATATGCCGGTCTTTCTGAGCCATCGCGGCAGCACATCGTCTATAGCCTGTCTTTTGTGAAATCTCAAGAAAATATGTGCCCTCAATGTGCTCCGCTCGCAGACAGGCCGAAGCCTCCACCTTGCAAAAAGCCCTTACCACCCGGAGAGATAGTAAGGGCTTTTTCATCACATACCTTTCGAAAAACTCGCTCTTGCCGTCATCCTGCAGGACAGGCGCCCGCTCGGCGCGGCAGCATCAGATCTCCGCGTCGCACCGTAAGCACCTGCAGGCCTCCTTGAACGCGGTCTTCTTGTTGTAACCGAGCTCCACTTCCGCAAAGTTGGAGACCCTCTTGGCCACGGCGAGTTCGGGCATTGCGGCCTTGGGAGTTTCGATCACTTCCTCGTCCACTTCGAACGGGATATCGATCATTTCCTCTGCCGGGGCCTTGTATGCAGGCTCGTTGTTCTTCACCCTGATCGAGGCATCCACATCGGCTGCGACCTGATGGCCCATGGCGATGGCTTCCACCACTGTTGCCGGGCCCGTGGCCGCATCGCCGATTATGAATACGCCATCAGCGGTTGTCTTGTTCTTGCTTCTGGAGGGGACCTCAATGCCGCCCCACTTATCAATCTCGATGTCAGAGCCTTCGGGTATGAACGACGTGTCGGCAGACTGGGAAATGGCCGGGATGATGGTATCGGCGCTCAGGGTGTACTCGCTGCCCTCGATGGGAACGGGCTTGCGCCTGCCGGAGCGGTCGAACTCGCCGAGTTTCATTCTCTGGCACACCACGCCGCTGAGCTTGCCGCCTTTGCCGACCAGCTTCACCGGGGCGACCAGGTACTCGATCTTCACGCCTTCATGCTCGGCAGCCACGATCTCGTGCTCCCAGGCAGGCATGTCCTTGCGTTCCCTGCGATAGATGATGGTGACGTCTTTCGCTCCGAGCCGCACCGCGGTTCTGGCCGCATCGATGGCTGAGTTGCCGCCGCCAACGATCGCAACCTGCGAACCGAGCTTCACGTCCCTGCCGAGATTGACCTCGCGCAGGAACTCGGTGGCGCCCCAGACACCCTTGAGGTCTTCGCCTTCCACGCCCAGCTTCCAGCTCTTGTGAGCGCCGATCGCGAGCACGAGGATATCAAAGTCCTTGCGCAGCGCGTCAAAGGAGATGTCCTTGCCCACCCTGCAGTTGGTCCTGATCTCGACGCCCAAGCCCTCAATGTCTTTCACCTCTTCGGCGATTACATCTCTGGGGAGACGGTACTCGGGGATTGCGTAGCGCATCATGCCTCCCGCATAGGGAAGCTCTTCGAACACCGTGACCTTGTATCCGCGCTTTGCCAGCCCCTGGGCAGCGGTCAGACCTGCAGGGCCTGCACCGATGACTGCAACCTTCTCCTTGCGGGTGACGGGCACGGGTTCGATAACCGGCTTCTTGCCGTTGTCGGTTATGTAGCGCTTGAGCCAGGCAATGGCCATGGGATCGTCAAGCTGGCCCCTGCGGCACTTGGATGCGCAGAACTGCGGGCACACACGGCCGCATACACCGGGGAATGGGTTGGTCTTCTTCATGACACGGTACGCATCCTCGAGCCTGCCTGCCCTGATGAGCGCGATGTATGCGGGAACGTCCATCTCGATGGGACACGCGTGCTGGCAGGGAGACTTGAACAGCGCGGAACACACCGCTGCCGGGCACTTCTTGTCGTAGATATGGGCCTCGTACTCTTCCCTGAAGTAGCGGATGGTGGAGAGCACCGGGTTCGGCGCTGTCTGGCCCAGACCGCACAGGGCCGAGTCCTTGATGATGGAGGCCAGCTCTTCGAGCAGCTCGATGTCGCCATCCCTGCCCTCGCCCTTGCAGATCCGCTGGAGGATCTGGAGCATGCGCTTGGTGCCTTCGCGGCACGGGGTGCACTTGCCGCAGGACTCTTCCTGGCAGAACTCCATGAAGAACCGGGCCGTGTCGACCATGCAGGTGTCTTCGTCCATGACGATCAGACCGCCCGAGCCCATGATGGCCCCGAGCTTTACGATCTCTTCGTAGTCGGTGAGCGTGTTGAGCGCTGCGGCAGGGATACAGCCGCCGGACGGACCGCCGAGCTGGGCTGCCTTGTACTGCTTGCCCCCCGTGATCCCGCCGCCGATATCGAAAATGATGTCGCCGATGGGGGTCCCCATGGGGACCTCGACCAGACCGACATTGTTCACCGCACCGGTCAGGGCGAACACCTTGGTGCCCTTGGAGCGCTCGGTGCCGATGGAGGAATACCAGCTCCCGCCTTTGTATACGATCTGCGGGATGTTCGCATAGGTTTCAACGTTGTTCAGAACCGAGGGCTTCTCCCAGAGGCCTTTTACGGCCGGGAATGGAGGCCTCGGCCTGGGCATGCCGCGCTTGCCCTCGATGGAACCCATGAGCGCGGTCTCTTCGCCGCAGACGAACGCGCCTGCGCCCTGATAGACCTCGATGTCGAGATTGTAGCCGGAGCCGAGGATGTCGTGGCCCAGGAGGCCATAGTCCTTGGCCTGCTCGATCGCGAGCAGGAGGCGCCTGATGGCAAGGGGATACTCGGCCCTGCAGTAGATGTAGCCCTTGTTGGCGCCGATGGAGTAGCCGGCGATGATCATGCCTTCAAGGACGGCATGGGGATCGGCCTCCAGGATCGAGCGGTCCATAAACGCCCCGGGGTCGCCTTCGTCCGCGTTGCACAGGATGTATTTCACATCGCCCTGCGACTTTCTGGCAAAGGACCACTTGAGCCCGGTGGGGAACCCCCCGCCGCCTCTTCCGCGCAGACCCGACTTCTTGACCTCCTCGATGACCTCGTCCGGGGTCATTTCGGTGAGCGCCTTCGCAACGGCCATATAGCCGTCCCGGGCAATGTACTCGTCGATCTTCTCGGCATCGATGAGGCCCCGGTTTTTCAGGGCGATGAGCATCTGCTTGCCGAAGAACGGGATTTCGAGCATGTGGGGGATGGGCGTTTCCGTGACCGGCTCCCTGTACATGAGCCTCTGGACGGGCCTTCCCTTGATGATGTGCTCCTCGACGATATCCTTGACATCGTCAGCCTTGACATATTGGTAGAAGGTGCCCTCGGGGTAGATCACCATGATGGGTCCGGCCGCGCAGAACCCGTTGCACCCGGTCTCGACCACCGCCACCTCATCGGAGAGCCCTTTAACCGCTATTTCCCTGACGACCGCCTGATGGACGCTTTCACTGCCCGACGCCCTGCAGCCGGTTCCGCCGCATACGAGAATATGAGATCGAAAGACCTTCATCTATTTCCCCCCTTCCTGCTCTCTGCCTCTTGCCAGGACAAACTCCATCTGGATTTTGCCGCCGAGGACATGCTGCTTGAATATCTGCCGGGCCTTGTTCTCGGTGAGGAACTCGTAGACGATGGGTTCCTTGCCCTGCTCCTCAACGGTTGCAAGAGGCTCGCGGCTGCAGATGCCGATGCAGCCGGAGGTGGTGATGAGCACGTCGTTGACGTTGGCTTCGCTGATTTCATTCATGAACGTATCGAGGATCCCCTTTGCACCAGAGGCGATCCCGCAGGTTCCCATATGGACGGTCAGCTTCACGCGCTTGTTTCCTGCACGGAACTGGTCTTCTTTCTCGACCTTTTCCTTGATTTTTTTCAGATCATTGATGGTTAGTTTGGCCATGGTTTCCTCCTACTTGTACTGCGCTATAACGCCTGACAGCTTCGCAGGCTTCATCTGGCCGTGAGTGTCCTCATCGATAACCATAACCGGCGCAAGCCCACAGGCGCCCAGGCAGCGAACGGTCTCCAGCGAGAAGTTCCTGTCCTCGGTGCATTCGCCGGGTTCGATGCCCAGCTGGTGGACCAGTTCTTCAAGAATCCTCTGGCCGCCGCGAACGTAACAGGCTGTGCCCAGACACACCCTGATGACATGCTTTCCCCGGGGTACCATGGTAAAGAACGAGTAGAAGCTCACCACGCCGTACACGTTGGCTACGGGAAGATTGAGACCCTTTGCCACGCGGTACTGCAGTGCCATGGGGAGATATCCGCACACTTCCTGGACCTGTTCGAGAACCGGAATCAGCGCCCCTGGTTTTGACTTGTATCTGCCAATGATTTCATCGACTTCTTCGAGCTGATCAGCAGTGAATTCTGCCAGCCCTGCTTCCATTTGGGTCCTATCAATGCCTGCCACTTTCTCCTCCCTTTCTACCGTTCTATGCTTTGTACAGACTCTGTACGTACCCCGTGACGTCGTGTGGACTGTTTTGACATACCACGGAATTCTTTCAGCATCAAGTCTAAACTGAATGGTGGCTCACTATTCAGAGATCTATTTTCCTCTTGTTTTTCACGGATTATGACCTTTCCGGCTCTTCTGGCAGTAGGCTTCGGAGCGATTTCCCGTGGGATCGGTATTTTACACTGATAAAAAAGAATGCCCGGGAAAACTCCTTGGGGACTTCCAGCAAGAAGAACCCTGAAATTATTGGTCTCTGTTGGATTGCGATATAATATGTGCGGACAGAGAAATCAAGCTCTATATATGCCTCAAAGAACAGATGAAAATCGACCTTGACACAGCTTGCGTAACCTCAATAAGTTGTCTGTCCATGACGGGCATCGTACTGATTGGCGGCAGATCGAGACGGTTCGGCACTGACAAGGTGATGGCCCGGATGGGGGGGAAAAACCTCATCGAGCGGGTCACCGACATCATTGCCCCGCTCTTTTCAGAGGTCATTCTCGTGGGCCACGTACGTGAAGGCCTGCAAGGTTTTCACATCGTTGAAGACCTCACCCCGGGACAGGGGCCCATGGGCGGCATCCGCACTGCGCTGAGCGTGTCGAAAACCCCTCACTGCTTTGTTTTCGCCGCCGACATGCCCAACCTGAGCAGGGCATTCATCGAGTACATGATCTCGGTCACGGACGACCACGATGCGGTTGTCCCGATCTGGTCAAAGGGCCGGGAACCGCTCCACGCGGCCTATCACCGCAGAATTCTCCCCAAGGTCGAAGAACTTCTCGACCGGCAGGTGTTCAGGATCTTCGACCTCCTCTCCGCCATCGACACCCTGATCGTTGAGGAGGAGACCATTCGCAGGTTCACGGACCCGGCTCTGACCTTTGCCAACATCAACACCATGGAAGACCTGGGCCTGACGACCTGAAGAAACAACGGCAGGGCCCTGCGCCGGTTTATCGGCAGGAATTCTTTTCCTCCCGGCCCGGTTGTCTTGGAAATCGATCACCCACTGTGGTATAGACTCTCTTGAAATGATAAACCAAACCCATCTCCTCAACAGCGTCACCGAACTCATGGAAAAGGCCTGCACCATGCTGCCCGATGATGTGCATGCAGCCCTTTCACGGGCCGTCCAGAGGGAATCGGAAAGCTCGGTTGCGAGGGGCGCCCTGGAGACGATCCTTCAGAGCGCACGGCTCTCCCGGGACCGCGGACTGCCCATCTGCCAGGATACCGGGGTTCCCCTTGTCGTTGTCCGGACCGTTCCCGGGCCAACCATGTTCGCCGTGGAATCCGCCGTGATAGAGGCCTTAAGGCGGCTCACGAAAAAGGGCCTCCTCCGCCAGAACTGCGTGGACCCTGTCACGGGCAGGAACACGGGCGACAATATCGGGGAGAACGTGCCGCAGATCCATTTCCTTCCGGCCCGGGGAGCGACCTCCATCGGCATGATGTTCAAGGGGGGCGGGTCGGAGAACATGAGCACCCAGTACGCCCTGCCCCACGCCGGCCTGGGCGCGGACAGGGATCTGGACGGGGTGCGCAAGTGCGTGCTGGACGCCGTCTTCCAGGCACAGGGCAAGGGTTGCCCTCCGGGAATTCTGGGCGTCTGTATCGGCGGGGACCGGGCATCGGGCCATCTCATCGCAAAAGAGGCCCTGTTTTGCAGGCTCGATGAGACAAATCCTTCTCCGGTTCTCGCGGCACTCGAAGAGGCCGTCGTGGAGCAGGCGAACTCACTTGGCATCGGCCCCATGGGCCTCGGCGGCAGCACCACGCTCCTGGGGGCCCGGTTCACTGCGGCGGGCCGGCATCCGGCCTGTTATTTCGTGACAGTGAGCTATTCGTGCTGGGCCACGAGACGCGCCTGCATCGAACTCGACGAGGAGGGGAGGATCAGCCGATGGCTCTGACCCGGATCACTTCACCCCTTTCGCCCGGAACAGCCCGGTCTTTACGCACAGGAGATCAGGTGCGCCTGTCCGGAAGGATCGTCACGGCCAGGGACCAGGTGCACAAATACCTCGCTTCCGGAGGGAGCCCGCCTGTCGATCTCGGCGGGCTGGTCATCTACCACTGCGGCCCGGTAACTATCCGCCAGGGCGATACCTGGCGCGTGACCGCTGCCGGTCCCACCACCTCGATGAGAGAGGAGCCCTACGAGGCCTGCGTGATCCGGACATACCATCCGGGCGCGATCATGGGCAAGGGAGGCATGGGAGAGGCCACGCGCGCGGCACTCCAGTCCGAAGGGTGCGTCTATCTCCATCTCATAGGCGGTGCTGCTTCGTTTATCGCTGGGCGGATCGTGGCCGTGGAAGAGGTCCATCTCCTGGAGTTCGGCAGACCAGAGGCCATGTGGGTGCTCAAGGTCGAGGACCTCCCAGCCCTGGTCACCATGGATGCGCACGGCCGTTCTCTGCACAGTGATATTGAACATGCTTCGCATGAGATCCTGAAACGCCTGTTAAACACCCCCTTTTCTTCATGACCGCGTTCACAAAAGGGGAAACACTCATAAGGAAGGAGGAGGAAGATCGTATGAACACCGCTGAACTGTTTCAACTCAAGGGCAAGGTGGCTATCGTTACCGGAGGAGGAAGGGGTATCGGAAGATTCATCGCCGAGGGACTGGCCGAGGCGGGTGCCGACCTGGTCATCGCATCGCGCAAGGTGCAGAAGTGCGAGCAGGCGTGCGAAGACCTGAAAGCGCTGGGCGTGAAAACCCTGGCAGTCAAGTGCGATATGGCCTCTGACGAGGATATCCAGGGGCTCGTGGATGCGGCCATGAAGGAATTCGGAAGGATCGACATCCTCGTGAACAATGCCGGCATCACCTGGGGGGCCCCCACTCTGGAATTCCCCCAGGACAAGTGGGACAAGATCTTTGCCGTGAATGTCCGGGGGGTGTGGATGCTCTCCCAGAAGGTGGCCAACATCATGAAGGACCAAGGCGGCGGAAAGATGATCAATGTCTCCTCCATCTTCGGGTCGCGGGGCTCCATCGAGGAGGGGCACCCGGCAGTGGCCTACAACCCGTCCAAGGCCGCCGTTGAGGTCCTCACCAAAAACCTCGCGGTAAAGCTCGCCCGGCATCAGATCCGCGTCAACTGCATTGCGCCGGGGTTTTTCCGCACCGACATGATGGAATACATCTTCAAGCCCGAGATGAAGGGAATCCTGGATATCATGCTCGGCCAGATCCCCTTAAAGATGTATGGTGAGGCCGACCACGTCAAGGGCCTGGCGGTATACCTCGCGTCTCCCGCCTCCGACTTCGTCACCGGGGCCGTGATCCCGCTGGATGGGGGCCTGAGTGCCATGTAGCGGTCTTTCGCCCTGCCCGCGTGCAAAAAATCCCGGTACGGATTCCCAAGTCTGTTCCGGGATTTTCTTCACAGGGCAGATCCGGCCGCCTTATTCTCCTGCCCCGCTTGTCCACCGCTGCAAGGTCTCGACAATCTTGTTCGCCTGCTGAACGCTGGATATGGTGAACTTGGACTGCTGCCGGTATTCGTTGTTGATTTTGCGATATCTCCGGATCGAATAGCGCTCGGGCCCGAAATCCTCGATCTTGGGATCCCACTGCCGGTAGCGGAATATGATCGTGGCCCATGCCCCTTTCGAGAGGATCTCCTTGTCCAGCTCCTCGACGATCACCCGGTCCTCCTCTTCATACTGTATCGTAATCTGGTCAATTTGTGAGGCCATGGCATTTCCCCTCCTTCCTTTGTCATGGTATCATGCAGCCCCGCAGGGAAAAAGACAAGGATTTTTCACTGAACCGTCAAGGGAAAATCACCTGTCCGACCCGGTAGCAGCTCGTTGTCCCGGGGTTGCGGGCCAGAGAGAAAAGGCTGCGGCACGCCGCGCTTAAAACGATGGGTTCTTGATTTTTTTCATGGCATGATTTACCTAATAGTTTCTTTATCATCGGCGTGCTCCGGTTGTTGAGGCACGCCGTGCGGCACAGGGATTCCGAACGAGAAGATTATGAAGCGGAGGGTCGAATGAGGCAGGTCGTCATAACCTCGGCGGTAAGAACGCCGCTGGGCGGTTTCAATGGAAAGCTTGCAGGTGTCGAGGCCACCACGCTGGGCGCAGCGGTCATCGAAGAGGCGGTGCGCCGGTCACGCATCCGCAAGGAGGACGTGAACGAGGTCATCATGGGGATGGTGCTCCCCTGCGGCTATGGCCAGAACCCTGCAAAGCAGGCCGCCGTCAAGGCGGGTATGCCCTGGGAGGCCGAGTGCATCACGGTCAACAAGGTCTGCGGCTCGTCGCTCAAGGCAGTGATGCTCGCGGCCCAGGCAGTCGCGGTGGGTGATGCGGACGTGATCGTGGCCGGGGGCATGGAGAACATGAGCGCAGCCCCCTACTATTTAGAAAAGGGCAGGTTCGGCTACCGCATGGGACCGGGCGTCATCCAGGACCACATGGTCCACGACGGCCTGTGGGATATCGTGAATGATTTCCACATGGGCATCTCCAACGAGCTGTGTTCGGAGAAATACCACGTGAGCAGGGAAGACCAGGACCGCTATGCAGCGTCGAGCTATTCCCGGGCCGTGCGTTCTATCCGGGAGGGCACTTTTTCCGATGAGATCGTGCCGGTGAGTGTTCCCCGGAAAAAGGGAGAGCCCCTGCTCTTCGACATTGACGAGTGCCCCAGAGAGACAGACTATGAGACGCTTTCAAGGATGCCCGCCGCCTTCAAAAAGCGCGGGCTCACCACCGCAGGCAATGCCTCGGTCATCTCGGACGGGGCCTCGGCAGTAGTGGTCATGGCCCGTGACAAGGCCGAGGAACTGGGCTGCACGGTCCTGGCAACCGTGGGTGCCCAGGCGAGCGCAGGGCTGGACATGAAATACGTCCTGGTGGCCCCCATCCTTGCCGTACCCAAGTGTCTGAAAAAGGAAGGCATCGGCATCGAGGATGTAGACCTCTTCGAGATCAACGAGGCCTTTGCCGGCTCCACGGTCGCGGTCATGAGGGAGCTCAAGCTCGATCCGGAAAAGGTGAATGTCAACGGCGGAAGCATCGCCCTGGGCCACCCCATCGGTGCCAGCGGCGCACGGGTGCTCACCACCCTGATCTATGAGATGATCAGGCGCGGCAAGAAGATAGGCTGCGCGTCTTTGTGCCTGGGAGGCGGCGAGGCCGTGGCCCTGGTGGTGAGAAGAGACTAAAAAGATCCCGGTACTCACAACCAACTACAAGAGCAAGGAGGACAATATGGAAATCAAGACCTTCGGCGTGGTGGGCGCCGGCCAGATGGGTGCGGGCATCGCTCAGGTCGCTGCTATGAGCGGCCTGAACGTCATCATGAGCGATATCAACGATCAGCTTGTCCAGAAGGGGCTCACGAGCATCACCCGGCTCCTGGAAAAATCCGTTGACAAGGGGAAGATGAGCCCGGGCGACAAAGATGCCGTGCTGGCACGCATCAAAACCAGCACCCGGCTCCAGGACATGGAGGCGGCCGATTATGTGGTGGAAGCGGCCTCGGAGAGGCAGGACATCAAGTTCAAGATATTCCAGGATCTCGACCTGTTCTGCCCCGAACACACGATCCTGGGCTCCAACACCTCCTCCATCCCGATAGGAAGGATAGCGGCCCAGACCAAGCGTCAGGACAAGGTCGCGGGCATGCATTTCATGAACCCGGTGCCGGTCATGAAGCTGGTGGAGGTGATCAGGGGGCTGGCGACCTCGGATGAGACCTTCCGGGCCACCTGGGACCTGGCATTGAAGTTCGGCAAGACCCCTGCAGAGGCGAACGATTATCCCGGGTTCATCGCCAACCGCGTGCTGATGCCCATGATCAACGAAGCCGTCTACTGCCTGTACCATGGCGTGGGCACCCGGGAGGACATCGACACGGTCATGAAGCTCGGCATGAATCATCCCATGGGACCCCTGGCCCTGGCGGACCTCATCGGGATCGATACCTGTCTGGCCATCATGGAGACCCTTTATCACGGCTTCAGCGACTCGAAATACCGCCCCTGCCCGCTGCTGCGCAGATATGTAGAGACCGGCTGGCTCGGCCGAAAGACCGGCAAGGGCTTTTACGAGTACTCTTAAAAAAAAGAGCACGAAAGGCCAAACCGCCGGAAATGGCCGGGCTGAACCCGGGGGCCGTCGAGCCCATGGAGAACCCGGTGAAAAGCGGGCTGTGTCGAGAAAAGAAAACAGCCGGGCATTTGACGTGTCCGGCCGTTCTTTTCACGATCGTGTCAACAGGGCCTTTTACCCCGGCACAGGCGTTTTCTAGAACTCCTCGAAGTCGTCGAACTGGCTTTCTCTGGTCTGCTTACCCGGCTTGGGAGGCGTGCCGTCGGGTTTCGGTCTCTGCTTTGTGCACATGGTCCGGGATTCTTTTTGCGGGGCAGTCTGCCGACCGGCCTCCCTGCTGACCTTGAACCGCTCCACGTGCCCGGCGAGTTCCCTGGACTCCATACTCAGGCTGTCCGAGGTGCTTGCCAGCTCTTCAACGGTCGAGGCATTCTGCTGGGTGGTGGTGTCGATCTGGCCGATTGCCCGATTGAGCTTGTCGATGCCGCTCGCCTGCTCCTGAGTGGCCTGGGAAAGCTCCTGCGATCCGGCCGCGACCTCCTGGGTGGCGGAATCCACCTGCAGGGCCACGTTCCTTAGAGAACCGATCATGCTCTCCAGCTTGTCGACAAAGATATTGAACTGCTCGACCAAGAGGCCGGGAGAAGGGAGTTTCTCCGGGTGATGGCGCTGAGATCCGGATCGCTGAGGCTTCTGTTTTCCATCTGCTCCAGGCCGTTACTCACGGGAAGCGCCATCGCGAAAAGGATGCCCGCCCCGATGGCGAAGCAGACGCCCCAGGCAATGATGCCCTGAATGCTGAACACCTTCATCTGCTCTGGTGAATTACTCATCAGATAGAAGACCGAGATGATCCAGCCGAAGTGAACGACTGCAAAAAGACTGCTGAAGATCAAAATGATTTTTTTGCTGATATCCCTTCATGCACCGACTCTCTCCCTGATGGTGCGCAGATCTCTTCGGCGTTCAGGAAATTATTGTTGAGTACTTTTGTACATCTGTTGCGGTTACTTCAATAAAGGAGGGCGTTTGTCCTATCTCATTTATTTTATTATTCGGTTATTTCTGCCCTTGTCCTTCCTCATCTTCCTCTCCTGACCCGGGGAGGGATATGCCGAAGGGCACTATCTTTTTCTTTGGCGGCCTGAGAAGAATCGGAGCGTCCCGGTCTTCGGACGTGTTGTCCCCCACCTGACCGTAGCCGTTGTATCCCCATCCCCACAGGGTGCCGTTTTGCCTGACAGCCATACTGTGGTGGTCCCCGGCCGAGATGAACGACCAGTTCGTGTTGAACCCGATGCACGAAGGATGCCTCCGGTCGTGGGTCATGCCGATGCCCAGCTGGCCGAAGGCGTTCCATCCCCAGCTCCACAGCGTGCCGTCGTTCTTCAGGCCGAGGCTGTGGTACTCACCGGCAGATACCATCTTCCAGTTGTCGTCTACTCCAACCCTCACCGGCGACACCTTATAGACCTTTGTCCCATCGCCGAGCTGGCCCCAGATATTGGCCCCCCAGGCCCAGAGGCTTCCATCGCTGCGAATGGCAAGCGTGTGCCATCTGCCCGCGGCAATAGCGATCCACACGTCTTCCTCTGAGCCGATCCGTTTGGGAGACAGGCTGTCGGACCGTCCTCCGTCGCCGACCTGCCCCAGTTCGTTGGAGCCCCAGGCCCACAGGCTGCCATCCTCTTTCACCGCTATGCTGTGCGCCTCTCCGGCGGCAACGTGTCTCCAGTCTTTTTCGCTCCCCACGGGCATCGGGACATTGCAGGCGGTCCGCGTCCCGTTGCCCAGCTGCCCCTCCGCATTCCTGCCCCAGGCCCACAGGCTCCCGTCTGCCTGTATGCCCAGGGAATGCGATTTTCCGGCAGCGATCTCTTTCCACCTGGTGCCCGGCATGACCCTGACCGGGTCATAGGCATGCTGGCTGCTCCCACTGCCGAGCTGGCCCGTACCGTTCGCACCCCATGCCCACAGGGCCCCGTCATTCTCAAGCGCAAGGGTATGGGCCCCGCCCACTGTCACCTTTGCCCAGTTCGTGCCCTTGCCCACCATTACCGGCGTGCGGCAGCTTGCCGCTCTTCCGTTTCCAAGCTGGCCATATGAATTGAGTCCCCACGCCCAGAGCGTCCCGTCGGTCTTCAGCCCTGCCGAATGCGACCACCCGCCCGATACGGACGCCCACGACGATCTGATCACGCTGACGATCCGGTTGACAGAGTCGGTGTCCCCATTGTCGTCTCTGACAGTGAAAACCACCTGATATACCCCAGCCTTTTTGAAGGCCACCTCGCCCGGGTTCTGAACCTTGGCGTTCCTGGCGCCGCCCTGGAAATCCCATCGGTATCGAAGAGGGAGATTTCCGTCTCTGGCCGAGCCGCTGAACAAGACCGATTCCCCTTCGAAGATCTCCACGTTGTCCTCGGGTTTTTCCATGATCGCTATGGGCTTGGTATCTTCCATCACCTTTACGGTCACGGATGCGACGCCGGTATCGCCATCCGCGTCCGTGACCGTAAAGGTGACAGGAAATACACCCACGGTCTGAAACTCGATCTCTCCCGCATCCTGGGCCTGCACGTCAGGGGCAGCATCACCGAACCGCCAGAGATAGGACAGCGGTTCGTTTCCGCCTGAAACCGCTCCACGGAACAGCAGCTTGCCTTTCTCGGTGACGAGGATCTCTTCGGGAAGATCGAGGATGGATGCCTCAGGCACGGTGTCTTCCACCACAGTGACCTGCACTGTTGCCTCTACCCTGTCCCCTGATGCGTCGGTGGCCCTGAGCGATACCTGATATATGCCCGGCACCGGGAAGATCACAAGCCCGGGATTCATCTGCGAGGTTTCAGGGGCAGCCCCCTGAAAGTCCCACCGGACCTCCACCGGCTCGTCTCCCCCTGCCACCCGGGCCAGAAACTCGATGCCCCGGCCCTGAAGGACACTGACCGGCAATGCCGGCGAAAGGATTTCGACCTCCGGCTTCGTGTCCTGGAGCACACGCACGGCAGTGAAGGCGGAATGGGCATCCCCGTGAGCATCCTTTACCGTGAATGTGATCTCGTAAAGCCCGGGCTTTGCGAACACTACCTCTCCGGGATCCCTGAAGGCAGACGGCAAAGCCCCGCCGCCGAAATCCCATGAGAAGGTGAAGGGCGCGTTGCCTTCTCTCACCTGCCCGGAAAAACGGACGGACCGGCCTTCGAAAATCTCCTGGGCCCTGGGCGGCTCGATGATCGAGGCTCTGGGCATATTTTTCACCACCTCCACCACCACTGAGCTTTTCCCCGTGTCCCCGTCGGCATCCCGGGCCGTGAGGGTGACAGTGAAAACCCCCGAATCAGGGAAGGCGACCCCGACTGAGCGCCTGCCCGAGGCGGTCCTGGAGCCCTGCCCGAAATCCCATGCAAAGCTCACGGGCTCATTGCCCCCGAGAGCAGAACCCTCGAAGTCGAGCGTGTCGCCCTCCCGTATGGTCACCAGGGCCTCTGCAGGGACATCGATCCTGGCCACAGGGCTGGTGTTCCCGATCACCTTGATGACAAGCGTGTCTCTGGCCATTGTTTCACGGGCATCCATGGCCTCGAAGGTGATCTCGTATACACCGGGACGCTCAAAGGTGATCTCTCCGGTATCTGCCTGTTCGACCGGGCTTGCAGCCCCGCTGAAGCTCCACCGAAAGGTGTACGGGGGCTCTCCTCCCCGGGCGCGGCCGCTGAACGAAAGTGCGTGGCCCTCATATACGGATTCGGGGCCGCGGGGTGTCATGATCGTTGCCGCCAGCGGCTCAACCGACTCGGGTACGGTTTCCGCCAGAACGGCCGGCGGGATTTCCTGCGGCCCCTGCTGTGCCTCGGTACACGCCAGGGACGAGAGCAATATCGCTGCACAGAGTATCATGACACTCCGGAGGAATACCGTTCGGGGTGTACCCCACGGCATGGTGCACCGCCGCATGCTCATTTCCCGACCCTCTTCCATAGAGGAAAACCCTCAGCTGATGCGTATTTACTCATTTTCGGACAGCCCCTGGTGCGGACCCGCTCACACTGCGACCCGAAACAGCTTTTCGCAGGGGATGAGAAACCGCACACTCACTGATAAAAAACCTCATGCAAATTGCATACTATTCTAGAACATTTCCAACTTATTGACAATACTGAAAGTTGTTGATCCGGATACCCAGGTGCACGGAATTTCCTGGATAATTCATTGCCTTGGTTGCGGAAATTTTTTTCACCCGGTTCAATTTTCCCATACAGAAGTACGATACTATTTATTTAAGGATGTCAGGCAGTGATATCCCGGATAGGGCTTTTGGGAATCAGTGATTTTGCCCATGAGGAGAACAGAAAATGCATGACAGGAAACCGATCGAAAAGACCTTAAAAACATTTTGTCCAGGCATTTTCTCCGGAGTGGCGCCCGAGCCCCGCCAGCCCTGACGGACAGGATCATGAACTATTCCTACCTCATACACCAGTTCGACTATCTGTTCTTTCTCATCGGTTTTTCCTTTCTTGTTGCCGCTGTTATATTCTTCTATCTCCACCATGACCGGGTAGGAAACCTCGCCTGGAAATGGGCATGTGCCTTCAGCCTGCTCCAGGGCGGATTCTGGCTTCTTTCTCTGCTAGCCTTGAGCCTTCCCGATCCCGTGGCCTTCCAGATTCTCTGCACCGTGTTCTTTACTGCCTCGTTCTTTCCCCTGGTCGAGTTCGCCCGTCTGGGCATGAGAACGCAAGACAGATATTCGCCGGCGCCGTGGGTCCACCTTGTCCTGTTCCTGGCCGTTGCCATAGCCGGCATGTTCGGGTCGGAAGCCTTCGGGATCGTTCTGCGGGCGGGGCTGGTGCTGCCCACAGGCCTTCTCGCCTCATTGGTGCTCATGCGGGAAGGGAAATCCCGGCCGGAAAAACCGGCCCGTTTCTGGCTCGGAGCCGCTGCGTCGAGCATGGCTGCGTATACGGCCCTGGCCGCCGTATGCGGAACAGGATCAGACACCTGCCTTGTTTCACCATTCACCCCGACCGAGTCCGCCGAAGTCCTGATCTTTCTGGCCTATTCGGGCATGGCCGCAGTCTCCATCCTGCTGGCGTCCGCCCTTGCCAGATTCACATCCGTCCTTGGCAGCAGGCTTGCGAAGAAGCACCCCCGCATGCTCGCGGATGTGCAATGGTTCACCTGGGTGCTGGCATGCGTGCTGATTTCCGGCTGGGGCATCACCCAATGGATCGGCAAGCTGGGAGACGCGTCGCTGCGCAAGGAGATCCTTGTCCAGGCGCGCATTGCAGCCCTGGCAGTCGACGCCTCCGAGATGCGGGCTCTCGCCGGGGGGCCCGAAGACCTGGACTCTCCCGACTACCAGCACATCAAGAAGCAGCTCATGAACATCCGGAAGGCAGAGCCCCTGTACCGGTTCATCTATCTCATGGGCAGAAGGGACAGAAGCATATTCTTTCTTGTGGATTCGGAGGAGCCGGGCTCTGATGGTTATTCACCTCCGGGGCAGATCTACGAGCAGGAAACCATGGATGACTTCCTCCTGACCTTTGAGCCGGGCATCGAGATCACCGAAGGGCCGCTCACCGACAAATGGGGCACCTGGGTGAGTGCGTCGATTCCAATAAGAGATCCAAACCAGGAAAATGTTCTTGCCGTGCTCGGGATCGACATCGATGCCAGGCACTGGCTGAAGCGGATCTATCATGCCAGGATGCAGCCCATCCTGGCCACCATGATCATCACCCTTCTGGCCCTCTCTTTCACTTCTTATCAGCGGAGGTCGAGAATATCGCACCGGAGGATCAGGGCTTCGGAACAGACCCTGCGTTATGCCCTCGATGCCACGAGCGAAGGCATCTGGGACTTGGACCTCGTTACCTCGAAGATCAAGTACAATCCCCACTGGGTCGCAATGATGGGGTACTCTCAGGAGGATGTTCGCATGATGGACGACTTCCGTGAGGCCATCATCCACCCTGACGACGTGGATCGGTTCAGAGAAGCCATCGGCGCCTGTCTGAAGGGAAAGACCCCTGTCTATGAATGCGAAATCAGGATGAAAACGCGGGGGGGTGCATACCGGCATATCCTCGACCGGGGAAAGATCGTCGAGCAGGATGCGCGCGGCGCGCCCATGCGCATGGTGGGAACCTTCTCGGACATCACCCCGCGCAAGAACATGGAGAACGATCTTCGCAGAAAAGAAGAGCAGTACCGCCAGCTCGTGGACAATGCCAACGATGTGATCTACGAAACCGATGCCAAGGGCATTATCCGGTTTGTCAACCCTGCCGGGAAGCGGGTGACCGGATACCCGCCCGAAGAGTTCGTGGGAAAACATTACCTCCACTTTGTCAGGGAAGACTTTCACCGCGAGCTCATCAGGAAGACGGGTATCCAGTTCGTCAAGAAGCTTCCGAGCATCTATATCGAGTGTCCCACGAACACGAAAGACGGCCGCCAGATGTGGATAGGACAGATCGTGAGACTGCTCCTGGACAATGATACGGTCACCGGCTTTCATGCCGTTGCCCGGGACATCACCGAAAGAAAGATGGCCGAGAAGGCGCTCATGGAAAGCGAAGAGCATCTCCATGCCGTGTTCGACAACGTGCAGGCAGGCATTATTCTCATCGATCCCCAAACCCATACCATTGTGAACGCCAACAGAACGGCAGCATCGATGTGCAGCACATCGATCGAGGACATGACGGGCATGAAGTGCAGGGGGAACATCTGCCAGGCAAAAGAAGGCTCGTGCCCGATTACCGACCTCGGCGAAACCCTGGAGAATTCCGAGCGTATACTGATCGCGGCGGATGGAAAGAATATCCCGGTCCTCAAGACGGTTATCCGGGTGAGCATCGGCGGCAAAGATTATCTGCTGGAAAGCTTTGTGGACATCACGGCAAGAAAAGAGGCAGAGGAACGGGCCAACCGGATGGCAGAGGAAGCCCGCGCGGCAAACCAGGCAAAGAGCCGGTTCCTGGCAAACATGAGCCACGAGATACGCACCCCCATGAACGGCATCATCGGGATGTGCGAGCTGCTCCTCGACACCGAGCTCACCGCCAGGCAGCGCCAGTATGCCCGGATCATTATGAAAAGCGGTGACGCCCTGATCACGCTCATCAACGACATCCTCGACATATCCAAGATAGAAGCGGACCGGCTCGAACTGGAGATGACGGATTTCGATCTCAGGGCCATGGTGGAGGATCTGACCGACCTCCTGGCAGTGAGGGCAGCGGAAAAAGGCATCGAGATCTCCTGCCTCATCGAACCGGGTGTGCCTACCCTGGTACACGGCGACCCGGGAAGGCTCCGCCAGGTCCTCGTGAACCTTGCGGGCAATGCCGTGAAGTTCACGAACCAGGGAGAGGTGGCCATCCGGGTGGAGCAGGTCGCACAGGCAGAGCAGGGCCCGACCTTGAAGTTCTCGATCCGCGACACCGGAATCGGCATTCCCCGCGAGGGCCTGCCGCTGCTCTTCACCTCGTTCAGCCAGGTGGATTCCTCGAGCACCCGCACGTTCGGCGGAACCGGCCTCGGGCTGGCGATCTCGAAAAAGCTCACCGAGATGATGGGCGGCGAGATCATGGTACAGAGCACAGAGGGAAAGGGATCGACTTTTTCATTCACCGTGGAGCTCGCCAGGCAGCAGGACTGTACACCTCCTGTTCCGGAACGCGGGGAGGCGATAGCCGGCAGGCGCATCCTGGTGGTGGACGACAACGCCACCAACCGGGAGATCCTGACCCTGATGCTGGAGTCGTGGGGTGTCCGGCACGAACAGACGCCCATGGGACCGCAGGTGCTGGACATCCTGCACAAAGCCGCCCTTAACGGAGATCCTTTTGCTCTGGTCATCCTGGACTCGGCCATGAAGGAGATACAGGGCGAGGCCCTGGAAAAAATGATCAAGCAAGACCCTGACTTGGAAAATACCGCCCTGGTCATGCTCTCGTCGCTCGCCCAGCGCGGCGAGGCATCCCGTGCCCGGGGCGCCGGTTTTGCCGCCTATCTGACCAAACCCGTCAGGCAGGACCACCTGTTCGCGTGCCTGACCACGGTGCTGGGCCGGTATCGTGATCGCCCGGATGCGAGCAGGCAGAGACCGGATAATCTCGTCACCCGCCATACTCTCAACGAGGCAAAAGCCGGGCGCAGACACATTCTGCTTGTGGAAGACAACCTCACCAACAAAATGGTTGCGCAGGGCATGCTCGACCACCTGGGATACCGGGTGACTCCGGTGAAACGGGGTGCCGACGCGATCAGGGCCCTGAGAAAGACCACATTCGACCTTGTGCTCATGGACTGTCAGATGCCTGATATGGACGGATTCGAGACCACGCGTGTCATCCGGGGCAGCGAATCCGGGGTGCTGAACCGCCATGTGCCCATCATCGCCATGACCGCCTATGTCATGAAAGGGGACCGCGAGCGGTGTATCGCGGCGGGCATGGACGATTACCTGGCCAAGCCGGTACGGCAGGCCGAACTCGCGAACATGCTCGCCAAATGGCTGCCGGGCGCCGGAAACGATATGGCCGGGCCGAGCCGGCAGAGCGAAGGCGCATCGGACAATGGCGGCACGTCTGTCACAGAGCGTTCCGCGCAGGAGGAACAGCCCGGCACGCCAGGGGTTGCGATATTCGATCAGGCCGGGCTCATGGACCGGCTCGACGGGGATCGGGAGCTTGCCGCAATCGTGCTCAATACATTTTTCGAACACATCCCAGACACCATCGCCAGGCTCGAAGAATCCCTGAACCAGGCAGATCTGTCAGGGGTGGTTTTGCACGCACACTCCATCAAGGGCGCCGCAGCCAATGCCGGTGGTTCGGCATTGAGCGATGCGGCCCGGAAAATCGAGATGGCGGGCAGAAAAGGTGACATGGCTTTAGCGGCATCGCTGAGGCCGGACATCCTCACACGAGTTGAGCTTTTCCGCTCTGCAGCCGAAAAAGACGGGTGGATCGAAACGAAAGGACCCTAGCCGGTGAAGATACTCATATGTATGCATAGATGCGGCCCTGCGGGTATCAAAAAGACCTCTCAAGGGACAAACCCTTGACCATTTGGCACAGCAAGCTCATACCGGAATCAGGCCGCGTTTTTTTAAGGCATGAGAGAAGCAATACCAGAGCAACGGGCACTGCGGCCGGGAGCGCCCGGACCGCATTGCACCTTCACGCTCGATAAAAAATGAACCGGCGTGAATGTGCCCGGAAGTGCTGGGCCTGCCTCTAGTAGAGAAAGATCGGGTAGGAGTCGGGATTCTTGCCGAAGCAGGTCAAATCATCGATCTTCTCGATCTTCGGACCTTTGAGCAACGCGTAGAGCGAGCGTTCGACCCCGATGCCGCCTCCCATGGTGTCGGGGAAGTAGGATTGTCCGTCTTCGCTCATCATGTGCACAGCAGTGATAAACGGCCCGTAGCCGTCTAAGGCCGAGATGTTTTCCAGGACCCCGTTGTTGAAGACCGGGGCCTCCGGGATGATCCGGTTGTCGATGAGGCGCTGGACAATGGGCTCGTAGAGCCACTCGCGGACCGCTCCGGAGAGAATCTCCAGGGCGTCGCCATAGGTGTTTGTATCGCGCATGAGGGGCTTGGCGCAGAGATCGTAGTTGTAGATCATGTCGGAATTGTATGCATCCAGCGGCACCTTGGACCCATCATAGAGGAGATAGGGATAGATGAGATCGTAGTTCTCCCGCATGAGCCCGGTGATCCAGAAAAACTGAGAGGACATGTCCCTGCCCGCCTTGGCGTCGGTGTCGAGCTTGCCATACTTCTGCAGTGCGTCGGTGTGCCTGATGCGCGGGAACGGCTGCCTGGGCACCTCGATGACCATGCCCAACTCCTTAAGCTCGGACTCGTTCTTCTCGGCCACGGCCCTGCAGGCAACAACGATCATCCGCTCGAAGAAATCGATGATCCTTTCATAGTCTTCCTTGAGGATGCTCTCCACCTTCTTCCGCGAGTTCTTGTACTCGTCGAACCCGATCCCGCGGCTGCGCCTGAGCTCCACGTCGATCTGCGAGAAATCGATGAGATATTTGCCGCGCTGTTTCTTCATCGGGCTCTCGATCTCGAGCCTGATGTTGGGCGAGTCGACGAATATGCCCTTCACCCGCTTGTTGAAGCACGCGAGAAACTTCATATAGATCATGGAGTGGGTGACCACATAGGGCATCCCCCTGTAGTGGATGGTGGGCACATGCTCCACATCGTGCGCAAGAGGGTCTGTCACCGGGCTCATCTGGACCCGCTCGATATTGATCAGGCCTTCATCGACAAGGAAGTTGTGGATGGCGGTCACAAATGTGGTGCGGATATTCATTGCGCAGAACAGCGAATCGTTCACCCACTTCTCGACATAGTTATCGCGGATGAACTCCTCGAACGATGTGCCCGACTGGACGAGTGCTGCCTGGAAACGAAAAAGATCCTCACCGATAAAAGCCATATGCTCCTCCTGAAATCCGTTGTCGTAGGCCGGATTGTCGCGTCGCTCTATGACAGGCCCCTTTTTTGCGATATCCGGTCATCTCATGCCGGCAACCTTTGTGCCGGGCGGCTGGGTCTATTAGATACCCCAAAAGAGCGATGGCTGCAAGGTATCACTGCGCGCAAGACCCCATCAACAGGCCGGCGCCAAAAAAATGCGGCAAGAGTCCGTTCGCAGGGCCCACTCCCCAGCCCTGCCCGACAATGCCCCGGTATGCCGCGAAATCTTGTCCATCATGTGCAAAACCCCTCCAAGGCGCCGGTCCAATCCTTGAATTTTTTCCACTAGGCTGAATTATAATCGTATGAACCTCTCAGCGAAATTTTCTTCAAACCAGCGGGTGCGCCTGATGATATGGATCACGATTTTCCTCATGAAGCTCTCCATCGGGATCTTCCATATCCTTGCCGCACAGAGATCCCGTATCGAGCCCCTTCAATTCGGTCTGCACGCCATCGAATACCATGGAAACGACCGCGAGGCGGACAGGACCTTTGACGAATATTCCAAGTCCATCATCCGCACCATCGATGCATACGAGAGGAACAACCAGCGGATGCATCTCCTTGCGGCATACGGCTACTTTGCGGCCGCCGTAACCTCGCTGGCCTCCGTGATCCTGGAGCTCCGCGGCCTGCTCAAGGGAAACAGGTGATTCCAGGACACAGAGAAACCGTGCCCTCATGGACCGGTAAGCATCCAGCAGCAAAATAGAGGTGGTGAGCCCTGCAGGCCCCGCGATGAGCGGGACCCCGGGCCGGACCGCGCCCAGATTTCTCCTGTCGGCCTCGTTCTCGGATTTTCCCGGGGTAGTAAAAGTATCCTCCAGCAAAGCTGGAGGCTTTAGTTTATGAACCGCTCAAAGCGGTTTTCCCATGAACCTTAACCCTAGCTGAACATGTTCAACTGCTCAAGCCGCTGGTCTTCTTGCTCTTGCT
>Ga0208195_1000183_pt1 | contig 88643 bp, 68 predicted proteins | sample AD_UKC077_MetaG_FD_184441 | JGI IMG/M metagenome (GOLD analysis project Ga0208195, IMG submission 184441) | Active sludge microbial communities of municipal wastewater-treating anaerobic digesters from USA - AD_UKC077_MetaG (SPAdes) (version 2) | ecosystem: Engineered > Bioreactor > Anaerobic >...
GCAGTTGCGGGTATGTGCTGCTGGAGCGGCTGCGGGCGCTGGGTTTGGCGGGGACGGAACTGGCGCGGGCGCAAGCGGGCACGATTCGGTTGAAACTTTTGAAGATTGGCGCGGTGGTGTTGCGCAACACGCGGCGGGTAAGACTGCTGCTCTCCAGCGCCTGCCCGTATCAGAACATCTTCGGTCAGGTGTTCCGCGCCTTGGGCAGTGGTTGAAGGGCCGTGAGTGCTGTCCCCGGCACGCCGATCCACCACGGGGGTAAGGGGGACTGTGCCCATGCCTGGAAAAAATCAGCCTTTCGAGGGCTTCCGCCCCATCCCTTTTCCATTTTGCTCCTCAAATCCGCTTCGCCCCGCTCTGATGAAATATTCGGGCTAAGGCCCAAGCTCAGCGACCGCCGCCGACCACGAGCGCCGGCAGCGAATCCGGTATCCGAGAAACCCGGTGCATCCGAAACGGAGACGCTGGGCGGCGGTTCGGTGCAGCGACTTGTTCGCCGCTCATCGCAGCTTCCTCTCGATCTGTCCCCAAGCATTTAGGAAAGCTGTGAAGTCACGGTCCTCATCGGAGTACCGATCAAGAGCGACAAGTTCCTGGTCAGCATTGGCCAAACCGCGGGCCTCCCAGCACCGCCCTGTCTTCGTGACTCGCAGATAAGAGTGAACACGCTTGTTGCTTCTGCCGTGGATGGCCCTCAACCGCCGCAAAAGTTCCGTCGGGGGGAGAATGATGAAGCTCGTCTCTTTCTCCACGAATGAAGGAAGCACAAACACCCAAAAATCGGCACTCGAGTTTTGGATCTTCCTCGAGTCGTGCGTCCACCACCCGGCTGCCAGAAGACGATCCTGGAGGAGTGGAGACGCGTGGGAAGGGTTGAAGTCTTTCGAGAACTTCACCTGTAGCGACACCGTCTTCCGGTTCCTCGCATCGGACACAAGTAGGTCGACACCAGTGTCCTTGGAGGGAATCCAAACATTCCAGCGGGGATATACGCGCTCAATGTAGGCCCCGACGAGGTACTCACCCACATGCACTGTAAACATCGGTTTCATCGGCTTCTACGGCTAACAGTTAAGTGAGCGATCGTTACATTGGGTTGTTGGTTGCCAGATCATTGTGTCGGCAAAGTGGCCCTCTCCCAACCCATTGTCAACCGGTGAGTGCTAAAACCGGATCATCTCCGAGGCAGGTTAGGGCTTCCACCTACGCGGATGATTTCATTTTGGGTTAAGGGTGATCTCACCGATCGTGCGTTTAATCGGCAAGCATCGGATATCGCGCTTCATCCGCGGGCGGGTTGCGACCGAAGTTGAAGGCTCACCTCCCTCGTCAGGCGAGTTCCCGGTTTGGCAGACAGAAAGAGGCAAGAAGGCGGTCGCATCCCGCCCATTCGCGATCATCCTGATGAAACGGCTCTAACGTGCCGGGGCGGGCTTGACTTGGCACCGGATGGTGTGCCGCGCCGTCAGCCCGGAAAGGTCCATCGTTCCATTGGCATCAACGGACAACGTCCGGCCTTCGACCCGGGCGCTCTGGATATTCCACCCTGCCGGCAAGCGGAGGCGCAACCAGGATTGCCGGGCGGGATTCCGTTCCGGCAGGTGGATTTGCGCGAGGACCTCGCCGCGCGCGAGTTTGGATTCCACCCGGAGCGACACTTCGCCAAAGGCGGTGGGCGCCCGTTCGACGCGAATGGTTTTCCCATCCTCCAGCCAGTGCCGGGGCGTCGCAAACAACAGCCGCAACGACTCGGGGGTCCCGTCGTTGTCCAGGTCGTAATCCTGAACGAGCAACGACCGCAACGTCCAAAGGAAGAGCGCGTTGCCGCTGCAATTAGGCGGCAGATACATCGGCCGGCCAAACGCGTCGAGCGGCCGCAGACTCGTGCCTTCGGCGCTGAGGAACGTGTCGCGCGTCATGCCTTGGGCGAGCTTGCCGTAAAAGCTGGTGAGGGCGCGTTCCGGTTCGTCCCGGCGCAGCAGCGCGTCCACATACCGCAGGCCGTAAAGATCATCCAACCCGTCCTCGTTGGCGAAAAGTTGGGAATGTTGCGCAAACCGGATCATCCCCATGCAAATCCCGCCGTGGGCCTCCAGATAACGCAACGGCCACGCCTCGCGCTCCGAACCGTTGAAAATGCCCGAGCCGATCACGTAGGGAATCATCAAATTCCAATAGCTGCCCCGGCGCGTGGCGGTGAGGGTCTCGTATGGCGTCTCCTCGCCAAACAGCGCGATGGGAATAAACGGCGGCTGCGTGTCGCGGCGCTCGCTTTTCGCCACCGCGGCGAGCACCGCCCGGTGCAACGCGGCGGCGGTGATGCGGATGGGTTGGGCTTCGGCCGGGTCGCCCAGGTCTTCCAAAACCGCCGCCAGGTCCCGCAACCCGCGCCAGGCGTTGGCATTGGCATTGAGCGAGAACACCCGGTCGTGTTCATCCCCGCAATAGGCTTCGCGCGGCAACAAACCGGTGGCAGCGTCGCGCTCGCGGGTCAGGATCTCCAGCGCCGGGCGCCAGCGCGGCTTCAGTTCGCGAACCCCGGAGGCATCGCGCGTGAGCCAGTAATAGTGCGCCAGCAGTTGCAACTTAAACGCCGCGTCGTGAAAGCGCAGCCCGGGATTGGTGCCGTAGTCGAGCAGCACCGGGATCATCCGCCGGCTGTCCGGCACCCCCCAGAGTGCGAGCGCGCGCACGGCATCGCCGGATTCGGCTTCATACATGGTCTGATACAGGTTGCCGGCGCTGTAATTCATCCGGTCGCCGGCCAGCAAAAGGAAATTGCCAATCAGCGTGGCTTTCGCGGCGGCGTTGACAACCGGCTCGGGCACTTCCACGCGCATGGCCCCGGCCACCACGGCTTCCCAGCGGGCCAGGCATTTCTGTTTCTCGGCGTCGAAGTCGGCCGCTTGGAGTGCGGGTTGCGTCGCCGAATTGACGGGCACAGTGGCGATGGCGAGGGTCGCCTTGCCGCCCTCGGAAAGTCGCGCGGTCAACGTCCGTTGCGCCTCGTTCCATTGCCAGGCCCGATCATACGCCACCAGTGTGTTGCCGCGTGCGTCACAGACCGTGTTGCCGGCCACCATTAGCGGGGCGTTGGTTTCAAGACGCGCTGTAACCACGCCCTGTTTCCCCGTTGGCAAACGGAATTGAACGAACACCACCGCGTTGCTGGGCCAGTCTACACTCGCAAAGACTTCCTGGGTGTAGAGGGCTACGGTCGGCGTCGCGGGCGCTGGTGTTGAATGGTCATCCGCCCGGTAGGCCAGTTGCACAATGGGCAAATAACCGCGTTCATAATGCGGACCGGTCAACCGGCGCAGGTCTTCCCCGAAAGGCGCGTTGGTCTCCCCCACCCCAAACGAAATCGGCACGCCGACCTCATGCCACGTGTTCAGTCCGGCCCGGGCATTGACGGCGCTGCCGTTGGAAACCAGCCGGGCTTTCGCCTCCCCGCCGGGCGCGGCGAGCACGATCGGGTAGTAACGAAATTGAGCGTTCACATAACGCAACGGCGGCAACCGCTCGGCGAAGTATTCATAACTGGCCCCGTTCGGCTGCCGCCGGGCGGCCATCCCCCATAAATCCTGTTTCGCGGCGAGGACCTCGTCGAGGGTGGCCGGCGGCTCTTCCGCCGCCACCACTGCGGCCCCGCAAGCCACGGACATCAACAACCAATGAAGGATTCGCAAATCGTTTTTCATGGAGCGCGATTGCGGAGGCCGTTCACAAAGACCTTGGTCATCGCTTGCTTGAACCGGAGCCGAGGCGGCGGCGGTTCGGGACCAACGGGTCCTCGCTGGCCGTTTCCCTTTCCGGCGCGTTCACCGGGAGGCCTCCCATGCGCCTTTGATCCCCGAGGTCCCCGTCATCCCGCGCGGCGTTGACGCAGCCGGTCCACAGCCACCGCGAGGATGATGACAATGCCAATGATGATTTCCTGCATGTAAGTGGGCCAGCCGCTCTGGTTCGAGCCGTTGCGCAAGACGGCCATGATCAACGCGCCGATCATCGAGCCCGCGATGCTGCCGCTTCCCCCGCTCAAACTGGCGCCGCCAATCACCACCGCCGCGATCACGTCCAGTTCCAAGCCAATCGCCACGGTCGGGTCCCCCTGGGTCAGCCGGGAAAGCTGCATCAACCCCGCCATGCCAAAAAACATGCCGGCCAGGGTGTAAATGATCAGCTTGTGCAGCCGCACGCGGATGCCGGAAAGTTGGGCGGCCAGTTCGTTCGCGCCCAGGGCAAACACGTGACGGCCAAACACCGTCTGCCGCATGACCACCGCCATGACCACGGCCAGGGCAATGGCCACCCACACGCCGGCGGGCAACGGCAACAACTGCCGCGGCGCCGTGAGGGTCATGATCTGGTTGATGGGGGAATTGGGATAATTCACCGTCTGATTGCCGGCCATCCATTTGGCGGCGCCCCGCGCCACGCCCATCATGCCGAGCGTCACAATAAACGGCATCATCCGCAGCCCGGCCACGGCCGCGCCGTTGAGCAATCCCAAGGCCGCCCCCGCCAGCACCGTCATCAATCCCACCGCCGGCACCGGCCAGCCTTTCACAATCAACGTGGCCCCCACCACGCTGGTCAACGCCACCGCCGAGCCCACGCTCAAATCAATCCCGCCACTCACAATGATCAACGTCATTCCCAGCGCGCAGATCGCGACAATCACGGTCTGTGTCAGGATGATTTTGAAGTTGGCGCCGGTCAGAAAATAGGGCCGCACCTCCGGGTTGGCGGAGAACACGCCGATCACGAACAACAGCCCCAGCACCGGGCCGAAGACATTGAGCAGGCGCGTGAGTTGCGTTGGGCTCGGATGACTCACACGCGGTCCGCTATTTCAAATACTGGTCCAGCGGGGGATGCAGAAGGGCCTGGATTTCCGCCTGTTCCATGTTTTCCGCCGTCACCAAGGTCACTCCCGTGTCCACGCGCTTCGCGACCGGTTCCCCGCGCAGATGCCGGACCAGCGTCATCACCCCCGCATACCCCATGCGCAGGGGGTTTTGCACCACCAATCCCTGCACGTCGCCCGCCCGGAGGTCCTGCACCGATTGAGTGCCGGCGTCGAATCCGACCATCTTGACCCGGCCACCGCCTTGGCCGATGTCGCGCAACGCCTTGGCCATCGGGATGGCGGTGGATTCATTCGGCGCAAACACACCGTGAACTTCGCGGCCGTACCGGTTCAACAGATTTTGCGCTGCCTGATACGCCGTCTCGCGCGTGGCCCCGCCGTATTGATCCGAGGAAATCACTTTCAACCCGGGATGTTTCCGCAGGGTATCGAGAAACCCGGCTTCCCGCGCTTCCGTGCTGGCGGATCCGACCGCGTAACGGAGCAGGATGACGTTGCCCTGGCCGTTCAACAGCTTCGCCAGATGTTCCGCCGCGAGACAACCGCCCTGGTAATTATCCGTGGCCACAAAACTGACGTATTGATCGGATTTGAGGTCGGAATCAAAAATGACCACGGGAATGCCGGCCTTGGCGGCGTTGGCCACCGGCGCGGCCAGCGCCTGCGAATCCAACGGCGCCAGCACCATGCCGTCCACGCGCCGCGTCATGAAATTTTCCACCACTTGGATTTGCTGGTCGCGGTCGTCCTCCTTGAGCGGGCCTTTCCAGAACAACTCGATCTTGACGCCCTGCGCCGCCAGCTCGCGCTGGGCCTTGACGGCGCCGGCGTGGACGGATTTCCAAAACTCGTGGGTGGTGCCCTTCGGAATGACGGCAATTTTGAGCGGTTTATCGGCGGCGGGCAGTCCCGCAAGGGGAAACACCAAGCCCATCCCGAGCAGCCAACGAAGCAAGGTCGCACGCATGAGGCGGACTGTAGAGCCTCGCCCCGGCAAGATCAATCCTCCGTATTTTTGCGACCGACCGCAGGGTGGTTTGCCGGCAAACCAAATGCCCCAGACCGCGCAACCCACGCAAAAACGCCATCCTCCATCCGCGAAAAACTCATTGTCCCCCCCCGCCACGTGTGGAATTGTTCCCCCGGCACGATCATGAGCGAGTTCAAGTTTGCCTGCCCAGTTTGTGGCCAGCATATCACCTGCGACGCCGCCGCCAGCGGGTCGCCGATGGAATGTCCCACGTGCTTTCGCAAATTGATCGTCCCCCAGGCCCCGTCCTCCGAGCAGTCCAAATTCATTCTTTCCGCCGCGCAAGTTTCCGGTAAGAAACCGATCCGCGAAATCGAGCCACCGCCGGAAGCCGCCCCCCCGCCGCCTTGGTGGCGGAGGTGGGCCGGAGCGGGCGCCGCTGTGCTGCTGCTGGCGGGAGCGGGGTGGGCCGTGGTGAAATGGGGCGGTCTGCCTTGGCCCGCACGCCCGGCCCCCGTGACCGTTACCAACACGACGACCGCCGCCAGTTCGTCGTCCCCCCGAAAAGCCGATCCCCGGTGGCGATTGGAACTGGACGGCGTGGTCATCCCCACCAATCACGCCAGCGGCCGGATTCTGGAACGCGAATTCACTCTGCAACGCGCCACCATCCAGAACGGCACCTTCGCCCTGCGCCAAGGCCCCACCTGGCCACCTGATGTGGGCGTGACCATTGTGTTGCCGCCGCGGCCAGCCAAAAATTTCGCCGGCAAACGGTTTCTCATCGCCAAGGATTACACCGGCCCGGCGCCGCGCGTGGTGTTGCGCATCGTCAATGACGAGGGTCAGGAGGTCACCAAAACCATCAAACAAGGTTACGCCATGCGGTTGGAATTCGATGCCATTGCCGGGGGCCGGCTGCCGGGGCGCATCTATCTCTCCACGCCGGACAAAGGCAAAAGTGTGGTCGTGGGCAGTTTCGAGGCCGAGATCCGCCAACCCCAACCGCTTAAACGACAGCCCCCAAAGACGGCGCCCAACCCCACCAACGCTCCCCCACCCCAACCGTAACGCCACAGCCCTTGGGGGGGCCGCCCGGAGCGTGGTCACGCTCCGCAACACAAAAGCGCGATCCCGATCATTTCCCTCCGCCGAGCCGCGCGTTGATCACGATGGGAAAATGATCGCTGGGAAACTGTCCGTCCCGCTCGAAGGTCAGGATTTCCGCCCGTTCCGCGCGCACGTCGCCGCGCGCCAGAATCCAGTCAATCCGGGCGCCCGTGCGGCGGATGCCTTGGAAACCGTTGAACGTGGCCAGGCCTTCGCCCACCCGCTCGCGGGCGGTGACCCAGGTGTCCTTGAAGAATCCGTCTCCGGTCAAAATGTCATACGTTTTGTTCTGGCCGGCGACAGAGTTGAAATCGCCCATGACCAACACCGGCAGGGTGGTGTTCCAAGCGCTCACCCGTTGGCGAATGAGTTCCGCGCTCTTTTCGCGCGCCGCCTGGACGCGGTGATCAAAGTGCGTGTTGAGCAGGTAAAACTCGCCGTCGGTCTGGCGGTCCCGGAACTTCACCCACGTCACCATGCGGGCCAGCGTGGGTCCCCAGGTTTTCGAGCCCATGACCTCCGGGGTGTCGGACAACCAGAAATGATCAAAGGCCAGCGGCTCCAGCCGGGTCTTGCGATAAAACACCGCCATGAACTCGCCCCGGCTGCCGCCGTCCCGCCCCAGGCCGATCCAATCAAACTCGGGCAGGTCGCCGGCCAGGTCCTTGAGCTGGCGATACACCCCTTCCTGGGTGCCGATGACATCCGGCGCCGCTTGGCGCAGCAATTCACGCATCAGCGGACGCCGCGTCGGCCAGGCGTTTGGCGGGGTGTCGCTCGCAAAACGCAGGTTGTAACTCATCACCCGCAAAGGGGCGGACGACGAAGCGGTGGCGGATTGCGCCGGGGCGGTGGCAACGAGCGCGCCCGCGAGAACGAGGGCACCTAATCGAAGAAGAAACGCGGTTCGATTCATGCCCCGCAGCTTACGCAGCCCGGGTGCCGAATCACAAGTCCGGCGTTCAATCCGCCCGGCGGTCCGCCGCCGCGCGATGGCGCAATACCCGGCCCGGACGCGCCCCCGTGAGTTCATGGTTTTGAATCACCGGCACGCCGTTCACGAGGACATGCACAAAACCTTCCGCGTAATGATGCGGGTCCGTGTAGGTGGCCGTGTCGCGCACTTGGCCCGGGTCAAAAACAATTAGGTCCGCCCAATAACCGGGGCGCAACAAACCGCGTTCCTCAAAGCGGAACACCGTCGCCGGCAGGCTGGTCATCTTGCGGATGGCGTCTTCGAGCCGCAGCACCTTCAACTCGCGCACGTACCGATTCAACACCCGCGCGTTGTTGCCATAGCCGCGCGGATGCGGCACGCCTTCGCCCAGGGTGCGCAGTCCGCTGTCGCAGGCGACCATCGTGTTGGGATGCCGCATGAACGCCTGCAAATCGTCCTCGTTCATGCCGTGAAAAACGCCGCTGGCTCCGCCGTTCCGTTGGATTTCCAAAATCATCTCAATCTGATCGTCGAGGGTGGCCGCGCCCCGGTGGCGTTGCGCCGCCTCCACGATGTTCAATCCGTTCAGGGAGGGATCATGCCGGTAGTGGGCGACCACCGCGTAAGCGTAATCCTCGCGCCCCCGCGCGCGGAGACGCTCCCGCATGGTGGCCATGAGCTGCGCTTTTTGCGCCGGATCGTCCAACCGACGCCGGAAATCCCGCGCCGTCCCCTCGCGCGCCGCGCTGGGAATCAACTGGCTGATGCCGGTGCTGGACGCCGTGTAAGCGTATTGGTCTTGCGTGATGTCCAAGCCCTCGGCGCGGGCCTGTTCCAGGAGCGCCAGCACCTCGTCCGCCCGGCCCCAAGCCCGCTCGCCCGAGAGTTTGAGATGCGACACCTGCGCCCGCACCCCGGCCTCCCGCGCGATGCGGATGATTTCCGCCAGCGATTCGAAGATGCCCGTACTTTCATCACGTTGATGCGTCGCGTAGAGGCCGTCGTACCGCGCCACCACTTTGGCCAGTTCAATGATTTCCTCCGTCTGACTGAACACGCCCGGGGTGTAGATCAACCCGGTGGAAAGCCCCACAGCCCCGTCCCGCAGCGCCTGCTCGGTCACGTCACGCATCTTTTGCAATTCCTCCGCCGTCGGGGGACGGTTGAACGAGCCGCCCATGCCGGCGCGTCGCACGCTGTTGTGCCCGATCAACGTGGCGAAGTTGACGCAAACGGTCTTTGCTTCAATGGCGCGCAAGGCCTTGCCCACGTCCACAGGCGAACTGCCGCAATTCCCCGCCACCAAGGTGGTGACGCCCATGCGCAGAAAATTCTCCGCCACGGGCTTGGCCGCCAGATCATCGGCGTGGGTGTGGACATCAATGAATCCTGGGGCGATCACCAGCCCGGCGGCGTTCCACTCCGCCTTGGCGGTGCCGGTCACGCGGCCCAGAGCGGCGATGCGGCCGTCCCGGATGGCCACATCGGCAAACCACGCCGGATTCCCGGTGCCGTCCACCACGCGGCCGCGGCGGATGATGAGATCATAATCTTGGGCGGAAACAGCCCCGGCCATTCCGGCAAAGACCAAGCCCGCGAGAGCAAAGCAAATTGTTCGCATGGCCTTCACCATTAACATCCGAGGGAACCGCTGGCCATTGTGAAATTGGGTGCCAGGCGCATTTCCCAAGGAAAACGCTCGAACCTTCCCGCCGGTTTGGGCATTGGCAGCCGGGGCGGCATCGGCTACAACAACGGCAAAGCAACGTATGCCAGAACTCCCGACAGCCCATCGCATCGAAGTCGTTGAAGGCGACATCACCCAACAAGCCGTGGATGCCATCGTCAACGCGGCCAACGCCACGTTGCTGGGCGGCGGCGGAGTGGATGGCGCCATTCATCGCGCCGCCGGACCGGAGTTGCTGGCGGAATGTCGGACGCTGGGCGGGTGCCCCACCGGCGAGGCCAGACTCACCCGCGGCTACCGGCTGCCGGCGAAGTTCGTGATCCACACCGTCGGCCCGATATGGCGCGGGGGCGATCAGGGCGAGGCGGCCTTGCTGGCGAGTTGTTACCGTCAGGCGTTGACGCTGGCGGTGCAACACGGTTTGCGCACGATCGCGTTTCCTTCCATCAGCACCGGGGCGTATGGTTTTCCCCCGGAACCGGCGGCGCGGATTGCCGTCCGGGAGATCCAGCAGTTCCTCGCCCGGGAAAGCCGGCTGGGAAAAGTGGTGCTGGTGTGCTTCGGCCCGGAAGCGTTCGCGTTGCATACCCGGGTGGTTGCCGCGTTGACGGCGGGCCGATGACCCGGCCCGCGACGAGCTGGTCCTTCCGAACCGCGCGCCCGCCGGAATGAAGAAAACGGCCCGAGATAATAATTGACGTCAACCCGGCAAATGGGCTAGGCTTTAACCGTTCCGAAATCGCTAAAGCGAAATGGATAAAATCCAAATCATAAAACCCGTTCGTCTATGAAAAGAATGCAGCGTCTCTCCTCGGCCCTCCGGCCACTCGCCAGCTTGGCGGTCATAGCCTTTCTCGCCTCATCCGTGATGGGTGAGGATGTCTTTATTCCCTCATACACAGGAGCCTCTGCCTCGGCGGATGTCACACCCGAGCCCATGTGTGAGTTTTCCAGCGCCGGGATATCCCGGTTTGGCACAGCGGTCGCCTCTTCCGCTACGCCGGCGCCTCTGCTCCCCAGCACTTCGCGGCGGGCGGTCTATGGTAATGGGACAGGAGCCTATTGGAGCGTCACCCCCACCGACCAAACCGTCGGCAAAGTCACCTTCAGTTCCCTGAAAAACATTGGGGTTTACAAGCTCTACATCACCAAGGGGACTTCGGGCAACGCCACCGAAGATCTGGTCGCCAACATGACCGCCGTGGGCGGTGACTTGGCCGATACCAACGGCGTCGGAGGGACAGTTATCCCGTTGCCGGTGTTCCAAGCCGGCTATCCCAACAACGTCTGGATCCACATTGGCTACCTCACCAATCATGTCACCAGCCCCACCGTGACCTTTACCTATGCCAGCGGGAGTATCGGTGACAACACGGCGGCCGGCGGGCGTTGGTACATGGACGCGGTGTATTTCCAATACTTGGACGCCTGCAATCCCGATGGCGTTCCGGTGGCGCCGCAGGTGGGGGTTGGCGGCCCGTTGGCGCAAGGTTTGACGGTGGTCAATGTGACCGGTGTAAGCGAGGGCGCCACGAACGTAACCGTCTATAGCGATGACAGTTTAATCGGGCAAACCAACTACGCCGCCGGCTTCGCGTCCGGGGCCGTCCCCGTACCCACCAGCCCCCTCGTCAAGGACGCGGTCATTACGGCCGGCCAGATTAAAAATGGCTGCGTCAGCACGGTGCCCAATACAGGGCCGGTGGTGGGTGGCGGCGCCAACCCCAGCATCAAGGTCCTGCTGAGTTGCTATCAAAACCCCGCCAACGCCGGCCCGATCGGGGCGAACGGTTTTCCCCAGGGCATGCCTTATGTGCTCAAGGCCAGTTCGTTCATTGCCTCCTACAACTCCGCTCCGATTCCCGGACAGCAACTCGTCCCCGATGCCTGCTGGCAGACCGTCACCTTCCAGCATGGCGTGGACCCAGCCATTGATATGAACAGCGGCGCGGTCGTCAACGACGTCAACCCCTTCTGTGCGCTGGACGCCTTGATCTTCTCCATCGACGAGTTGGACAGTGGCCCCTATGACATCTACGTGGACCAAATCATGAACGGGGACACCGTGGTTGAAGATTTTGAGAGTTACGAGGAGGGCAGTGCCGCCACGATCATGGCGCCAAACCAATCCGCGACTTTTGCGCCGGCTTCGGTTTATTTGAGCGCCCCCAACGCCGCCACCATCAGTACCGCCCATGCGTATGACGGCACCAAGTCCTGCCGTATCCAGTGGCAATGGGCCAATGCGAGCAATCAACGCTGGGCGCGCGTGATCGCGAACGGCGCCAGCGGCGGCAAGGTCAACCCGCAACTCGACACCCGGCTGCCCATTACGATCCGGTATTTGGTGTTGCCGGTGGGCAGTTCCGCCAGCCATAAATTCAACGGCACGGTCGGGCAGATCACCAATTCCGGTCCGGCATGGCTCGGCGGCACCAACGTCCTGGGCGTCGCCGTCACCGGCCCGGGCCCATACACCTATCAATGGAGCCGGGGCGACGACTGGCTGCCCAATCCCACCACCAACCCCACCTATGTGATAGATAACTACGGCTACGGCATAACCGAAGCGGACAACGGCGTGTACACGGTGGCGGTGAGCGACGGTACCTGCACCGAAATCCGCAGTTACGCCTTCACCGTACAAGACCCGGCGCCGACCATTACCAATCAACCCGTCCATCGCCTGGTCACGGCCGGGTATAGCGGGGTGGTCTTTTCGGTGGGTGCGGACGGGAACGTGCCCCACGGGTATCCGCTGAGCTACCAGTGGTACACGACCAACCAAGAACTCTACGGCCAAAACAGCGCTGAATTGACCATCGCCAACGCCTCCCTGGCCGATGTGGGCGGCTACTATGTGGTGGTGATGAACAGTTACGGCTGGACCACCAGCCAGGTGGCGCAACTGAGCGTCACCCCGGTGGCCGGCGGCACGGGCACGGGATTGCGCGGAGAATACTGGACCGCCAGTTACGCCACCAATCCGTTCAGCGGTCCGGCCACGCTCACCCGCACCGATGCCACGGTTGATTTCAACTGGGACACGGGATCGCCCGACCCGGCCATCTCCCCGGATTACTTCACCGCCCGCTGGTACGGCCAGGTGCAGGCGGTGGGCGACGATACCTACACCTTTTATACCGTCAGCGACGACGGCGTCCGGTTGTGGGTCAACGGCCAGTTGCTGGTCAACCAATGGGTGAACCATGCGCCGTGGACCAACAGCGCCGCACTCGCCCTGTCGGGCGCCACGAAGTATGACGTGTTGATGGAGTATTACGAACACGCCGGCGGCGCGGTGGCCCAGCTTTATTGGTCCACGGCCAGCGGCTCGGTGGCTTATCAGCCGGTGCTGCAATCCCAGTTGTATCCGCTGACCTATGCGCCGCCCACGATTGCCCTGACCGAACCGGCCGACGCCACGGTCGTGACGCTGCCCGCCACCGTGACGTTGAGCGCCACCGTCACTACCAATCTGGCGGCGGAAATCAACGGCGTGCGTTTCCTGGTTAATGGCGACCTCCTGGCCACAGTGAACACGCCGCCCTATACGCACCTCTGGGTGGACCCGCCGGCGGGCCAGTACACCCTCACTGCCCAGGCGATTTACAACCAGTCCAGCTTGGTGGATTCTCCCGCCCGCAGCCTGACCGTCAGCGCGGAAACATCAACGCCGGTGACCCTCACCGGGCTGACCGGCACCACGCTCAGTTACACCGGCGGCGCGGGAGCGCAGTTCATCCTGCTGATGTCGCCGGATCTGGCCGCGCCGATGAACACTTGGACGCGCGTGGCGACGAATGCGGCCACGCCGGGCACCTTCACCATTCCGGTGGGCGCGGAACAACGCGCCTTTTACCGGATCGCCAGCGAATAGCCAGCGGCGGCGAATCAAAACCTCCTCATGCGACCGGGCCCGGCGGGCCCGGTCGTTTTTTTTCGGATCAAGGACGCCGCCGCATCCATCCCGGAGTTGTCCCGGACGATTCCCCGGCTGGGTTGTCCCCAATAATGTCCCCAGTCATCTTCCTTAAAACGGATTGACCGGCCGACGGGTTGCCGGGTAAGCTGCTCCCGAACTCGTTTAACCAACATAACGAAAGCTCGAAGTATGAAAAAACAACTGGTTGCACTCATCGCTTTGGCGGCCTTCGGTCTCTCCCCTGTCGCCATGGCGGATATCGTTTATGTCACCGCGCGTCCCTCCCCGTGTACGGTCACAACGAACTGTCCGGGACCGAACATGGATGGCACTTACCACGAAAACTTCGTCGGATTTACGCTTGGCGATTACGGCGCGGCCGGCACCGCGTTGGGGCATCCCCCGACAACGGTGTCCCGCTGTTACGTTGGCGGCACCCCGATTACGGATCCCGACTTCGGGGTGGATCTAACCCCCACCCTGGGGGTGCCCGGCGGAATTTACCAGATTGATTACAACTTCAACAGTCTGGCCGGCAACACGAGCGTGGACGTGGTCTTTAACGTGACCTGCACAGAGGGGGGCACGTTGTCGTTTACCGAGACGGACGTTTTTCAGCGGTCGTTCGGCTCCCCGGCCACCCGCTGGAACACCATGGGGTTTTTGACCAACAACCCGGGCAGCGCGACCCCCACCATTCAATTCCGCTATAAAAGCGGCCAGATCAACGCTGGCACGGGAAACCGTATTTTGTTCGATTGCTGGCGGTTCACGTTAGTTGAACCCTGTCTCGCCGTGCCCGTTGTGGAGGTTACCGGTCCCTTGGGCGCAGATTCCGATCAAGTGGTGGTCACCAAGGTGAGTGCAGACGCCACAGCCCTCACGGTTTACCAGGATACCGGCGCTGGGATGACCATGATCGGCACCAAAACTGAAGGCGTCACCGAAGGCGTCAATTCCGTCACGGTAACCGGTTTGGTGAAGGGCGCCAAAGTGGCCGCGACCCAGACCATTGACGGGCAGGAAGGCTGCACGCCTCCGGATGGCATTGGCGTGATCGTGGGCGGCGGCGCCAATCCCCGCATCCGTATCGCCTTCAGTCTCCAGGAAAATCCGACCGCCACCGGACCGGTGGGCGCGAACGGCACCAACGGACGAACCAGCATGATCCATTTTGCCCCCGCCACCAGCCTGTACGGTGGCGCTCCGGGCGACGGCGCGCTGATCATCTACCCCAGCAACGATTGGCAGACCGTGACCATTGATCTCGGACGCCAAGGCATCGGCGAAGCCGCCAATGTGGCCGGAGAACCGGGCCCGGCACCCGATTACAGCGGGTATTCCCCCGGCAACACGGTAGCCGTCCAAGTTTACGCCTACAAGGAATTCGGAGGCAACCGTGTATACTCCCCCGTAGGCGCGGCCTCCCCGGTCGTGACCAGCAACGAGATGTTTACGGTGACTTGGACTTGGGACGCCGTGGAGGGCGCGGATGGTTACCGGCTGCTGCGAAACTGGAACGACAGCGGTTTTACCGGGAGCGTGGATGTTACCGGCGCTACCACGCTACTCGACACCGCCTATTACCCAACCGATTGGCAGGAAGGCGAAATCACCGTCACCCCCACGACCATGCAAACCACACCGACCATGGCGTGGAACCCATCCGTCAGTAACAGCGTGGTGGCCGGCGAGTGGGCAATCTGGGAATCCATCGCCCTCGCCAACGATGACCCCACCGACTGCGGTCCGTATGACATTTACATTGATGACCTGGCCAATGGCGCGAACGGAATCTTCGAGGACTTTGAAAGCCTCGAAGTGGGCACGCCCGCCGGGGCGGTCTTCAATCAGCCGTCGTTTTCCGGGCAAAGCACGGTTTTGCCGGCGCCCAACAGCGCCACCATCACCGACGTGGCCGCGGCCACCGGCAGCAAATCCATCCGGGTGCGCTGGCAGTATCCAGGCAATGGCACCAACCTCTGGGTGCGCTTGAACATGTATAACACCAGCGCCCGGCCCAATCCGCTGGTGAACTTGAACGAGCCGCTTTCGTTCCGGCTGCTCTTGTTGCCGGTGGGCGTCAAGCCCGTGCCGCCGCTCGGCCCGGTCACCATCTCCGGCCTGGACGGCACCAGCCTGAACTACACCGGCGGCGGAGGCGAGGAATTCATCCTCGTCAAATCCGCGGATATCAACGCCGCCATGGACACGTGGACGCCGGTGGCCACCAACAACGCCACGCCGGGATCGTTCACCATCCCGCTCGGCTCGGAAACCCGGGCGTTTTACCGGGTGCAAAGCCGGTAACGGTTGATATCATTCAATCCTCTGAACACAACCGGGCCTGCGGGCCCGGTTTTTTTGTGTTCATCCGGGAGTTCGCGGAAGGGTTGACTCTCCGCGTCCCCGGACGGGAGCCGGTCGGGTTGACCGCCGTTTTTTGCGGAAACGTCACCGGATTTTGGCAAACCCCGGTTTTGACGCGCCACGCCGTCACTCGCGCGTTGACACCCGCCCGGACTTTGTTACAGTGCGCGCCATTTCTGCGGAGCGGCTTCCAACGAAATCTGAGACTGAACCACGATTGATGTGAAACAACAGAGACAGTGTATGGCTAAAAAAACAAAATACGTTTACGCGTTCGGAAACAAGCAGGCCGACGGGAATGGCTCGATGAAGCCTCTGCTCGGCGGAAAAGGCGCGAACCTCGCCGAGATGTCGCGCATCGGGTTGCCCGTGCCTCCGGGCTTCACCATCACCACCGAGGTGTGCACCTATTATTACCAGCACAAGAAATCCTATCCGAAGGAACTGGAGGCCCAGGTCAAGGCGGGCGTGGCCTTCATCGAGAAGATCATGGGCACGAAGTTTGGGGATACCAAGGCAATGCCCCTGCTCGTTTCGGTGCGTTCAGGCGCGCGGGACTCGATGCCCGGCATGATGGACACCATTTTGAATCTCGGCCTCAACGATCAGACGGTGCAGGCGCTGGTCAAGGCCACCAACAACGAGCGGTTCGCCTGGGATTGTTACCGCCGCTTTGTGCAAATGTACGGCGACGTCGTGATGGGCGTGCAAAAACGCGCCGATGAGGATCACGAACCGTTTGAAGTCGTCATCCACGGCTACAAGCACGAAAAATATGGCAGCGACATCGAAGACTCGAAGCTCACCGCCGAGGACCAGAAGGAACTGGTGAAGCGCTTCCAAAGGCTGATCAAGGAACGCACCGGCGGCAAGTCCTTCCCGCAGGATCCGTGGAAACAGCTTTGGGGCGCCGCCGGCGCCGTGTTCGGTTCGTGGATGAACGACCGCGCCATTGTGTACCGCCGCAAATATAACATCCCCTCCGAGTGGGGCACGGCGGTCAACGTGCAGGCGATGGTGTACGGCAACACCGGCGAAACCTCCGGTTCCGGAGTCGCCTTCACCCGCAACCCCGCCAATGGCGCGAAAGAGTTTTACGGGGAATTCCTCCTCAACGCCCAGGGCGAAGACGTCGTCGCCGGCGTGCGCACGCCCGAACCGGTTGCGCAACTCGCCCAGGAAATGCCGGCGGCGTACCGGGAACTCGATAAAATCCGCACCATCCTCGAAAAACATTTCAAAGACGTGCAGGACTTCGAGTTCACCATCCAGGACGGCAAGGTCTTCATGCTGCAGACGCGCAACGGGAAACGCACCGCCTTTGCCGCGCTGAAATTCTCCATGGACATGGTCCGGGAAAAACTCATTGACTGGAAGACCGCCATCCGGCGCAACCCCGCCGATCAGCTTGACCAGTTGCTCGCCCCGATCTTCGAGCAAAAAGCCGAAAAGGCGGCGAAGGTCATCGCCACGGGCTTGCCCGCCGGTCCCGGGGCCGCTTCCGGCAAGATGTATCTCAACGCCGACCGCGCGGACGCCGCGGCGGCAAAAGGGGAAAAAGTGCTCCTCGTCCGCAACGAAACCACGCCCGAAGACCTCCGCGGCATGATCGCCTCCGAAGGCATCCTGACCGCCAAGGGCGGCGTCAGTTCTCATGCGGCGCTGGTCGCCCGGCAAATGGGCAAAGTCTGCATCTGCGGCGCGGACGCGCTGCAACTCGATTACGAAGCCCGGACTTTGACCGTGAACGGGCAGACGTGGAAAGAAGGGGATTACCTCTCCATTAACGGCACGGCGGGCAACGTTTATGCCGGCCAGATTCCCACGGCGGCATCCGAGATTGTCCAGGTGCTCGTCGAAAAATCGCTCGACGGGAAAAAGAGCGAAACCTTCAAGATGTACAAAACGCTCATGGACTGGTGCGCGAAAGTCACCCGGCTCCAGGTGCGCACCAATGCCGACACGCCCGAGCAAACCGAAAACGCGCTCGCGTTCGGGGCCACGGGCATCGGCCTCACCCGCACCGAGCACATGTTCTTCGAGGGCGACCGCATTGACGCCATGCGCGAGATGATCCTCGCTGAAAGCAAAGAAGACCGGGAAAAGGCGCTCGCCAAACTCCTGCCCTACCAGAAGGAAGATTTCGTCGGCATCTTCAAGGCGTTGAAGGGCTATCCGGCGACCATCCGTTTTCTGGATCCGCCGTTGCACGAGTTCCTCCCGCACGAGGAAGCCGCGCAAAAGGACATGGCCAAGAAGATGGGCGTGCCGGTTGCGAAAATTAAACAGCGCGTGCAGGAACTCCACGAGTTCAATCCCATGCTCGGCTTCCGTGGTTGCCGGTTGGGCGTGGTCTATCCGGAAATCTCCGCGATGCAGGCCCGCGCCGTCTTTGAAGCGGCCGCTGAAGTGCAGAAAAAGGGCATCAAGGTGAAGCCCGAAATCATGATCCCGTTGGTCGGTTTCAAGAAAGAACTCGATCTGCAGGTGGAGGTCGTGCATCGCGTGGCCAAGGAAGTCATGGCGGAGAAGAAGGTGAAGTTGAACTACCTTGTCGGCACGATGATTGAAGTGCCGCGCGGCGCGCTCACAGCGGATGAAATCGCGGAGACGGCGGAGTTCTTCAGCTTCGGCACAAACGACCTCACGCAAACCTGCCTGGGGATGAGCCGCGACGACTCCGGCACCTTCATTCCGGAGTACACCGAGGCCGAGATCATCAAGCAGAATCCGTTTGCCACGGTGGACCAGACCGGCGTCGGCCAGTTGATGAAAATCGCGGTGGAACGCGGCAACGCCACCCGGCCGGGCATCAAGCTGGGCATCTGCGGCGAACACGGCGGCGATCCCGACTCGGTGAAGTTCTGTCACCGGATCGGTTTGGACTACGTGAGCTGCTCGCCCTTCCGCGTGCCGGTGGCGCGTCTCGCCGCCGCGCAAGCCGCCTTGGAGGACGAAGCCCAAAAGCCGGTCAAAAAGGCCGCCAAAAAGGCGCGGAAGAAGTAACGGCGGAACCGCAATCGCGAACGCGAGTTCGCAGACTTAACACACGACCGCCCCGGGAAACCGGGGCGGTTTTTTGTGGTTATCCCAGATGTATCTGCGCGTTGGCACCCGCCGTTGGTCACGAACCAAAAAAGCGCCAGAGCCGGCTACGCAGGGCGGGAAACCACACTCGCCAGGCGCGCGGGCAAATCCTGAGCTGTATGCTCCAGGGTGATCACGGTCAGCGTTCGTCCATCCCACCTATAAAAAAGGGCGAACACGGAAAAGCCGGGTACCGAAACCCGCAAGATGTCCGCCAATTCGGGCGCTTCAAATCCGGCGGGATGACCTCGTCGGGGGTTTTTCAGTAATTGCGCCACCAAGGCTTGAACGGCCCGAACAAATTTGATGGCGACTTGTGGGTGCCCGTCGCTGATGCCAATCCGGTCGCGATAATGACGGACACGCCGGTAAAACGCCGGATGAACCTGGAGCTGGTTAGCGCCCATTGGCGATGGCGGTCATCGTCCGGTCAAACTGCTGGGGGCTCGTTATTTCCGCCCGTTCCGTCAGCGCCTCGCGGATGCGTTCCTCCAGCCATAACGGAGGCGGCTGGAAGCGGGCGACGAACTGCGGCAAACCGATGCGCAACGCCTGCCGAATCACGTCGGCCTTGCATAGTTCCGAAACATCCATGGCTTCGGTGATTTGCGCGTCCAGGGCGTCGCTGATTTCCATTTTAGGCAGCGTTCTCATTAAAGTCATTTTAGCGTCAATTCGACTTTAGACAAGGGGGAACGAGCGGGAAATCCGGTCCGGCAAAATCATGTCGCGTTGCGCAGCTACCGACACCAAAAGTTGCCAAGATGCTGACACGCTTTGCCGGAATGGGTGCTTCTTGGACGCTGCCGACTGGGTGCAGCGGCAACGGTGGTTTCATCCGGGGAGGACGTTACTCGTAACGCAACGCTTCAATGGGATCGAGTCGCGCGGCTTTGAAGGCGGGAAATAATCCGGCGATGACTCCCACCGCCGCGCTGAAGGCCACGGCAATCATCATCGCCAAAGGCGTGATGACCGGGGCGTTGGCCGTGGGGGTGATATGTTCCAGGACCCGCACAAAGCCAAACGACGCCGCCACACCGAGCGCCGCGCCCAACAAGGCCAGCACCACACTTTCAATGAGCATCTGGGTGAACACCGCCAATCCGGTGGCGCCCACCGCCTTGCAAATGCCAATCTGCCGGATGCGTTCGTTGATGCTGGCGAGCATGATGTTCATGATGCCAATGCCGCCCACCAACAGGCTGATGGCCGCAATGATCCCCCCGCTCAGGCGGGCGTTGCGAATCTGCTGGTTGATGGTATCCAACTGATTCTCCTGGGTGCGAAAACTGAAATCCTCAATGCCGTGGTGCGTGATCATCAGGACATTGCGGGCCTGCTGAAGCGCCGTTTCCAATTGATCGAGATCGGCGACCTTCACGTCTATGTCCGTGAGCCGCGGATCCGGAATGCCGCCGCTGTCGTCGGAGGCGCGGAAACGCAGCCAGGCCGTGTTCAACGGGATGTAAATCGTCTGGTTTTTGCGGGCGAACGCCCAGTTGCCGCGGCCAAATCCCCGGGCTCGCGCCGGGCCCGCCACCGTGGGTTGGGGTTGTTTCGCGGCCTGCTCGCGGCGTTTTCGTTCCTGTTCCCCTTCGTAATGTTCAAGCAGACCCACGATGGTGAATGGTTGGTCGTTGATGAAAATGATCTCCCCCAGCGGCACAATGGTCCGGCCCGTCCGTTCCGGGTCGCCAAATAAATCGTTGCGGATGCCGGTGCCGATGACGCAAACGGCGTTCGCGCGCTCTTCATCCAAGGCGGTAAAAAACCGGCCATGCTGGACGGTGTGCAGATTCATTTCGAGCACCGCCGGCAGGACGCCCACACATTCGGAAGGCCGACTGGTGCGGTCGCCGCGCGACAGAATGACGTTCTTGACCGCCATCTCGGGCGAGACCACCCGCAGCAGGGGCGCGCTCTGTTGCAAGGCGAGCACATCCGTCATGGTGCGGCCCGGCGCCTGGTCGGCCAGGTGTTCCTGATCCGTGGGCACTTCCTGCTGGGAGAGCAACACCTTGTCCGCGCCGCCCATCGCAACCATCGTTTCCTTCATGCCATTTTCCATGCCCTTGATGATGGCCGTCATCCCCACCAGACTGGCGACGCCGAGGATGATGCCCAGCATGGTCAGCAGAGAGCGGAACTTGTGCGCCCAGACTTCCTTGAGGCCGGCAATGATGGTGGGCAACAGACTCATGGCATCAGAAAACGCCATCCGCCGGACCGACGTGCGAATGGATTCATCACGGAGCAACGACTGGGCGTTCCCTTACTCATAACGCAGGGCTTGAATGGGATTGAGCCGCGCGGCTTTCACGGCGGGAACGATGCCGGCCAGAACACCCACCATCACACTGAAACTGAAGGCCACCACCAACGACAGCGGCGTAACCAGCGGGGCGTTATCTGTGGGCGACAGATGCCCCAGAAATTGCACGAGGCCAAAGGACGCAATCAGTCCCGCCACACCTCCGAAAACCGCAATCACCACCGATTCCGCGAGAATCTGGATGAAAATGTCGCGGGTGGAAGCGCCGACGGATTTGCGAATGCCGATCTCGCGGACGCGCTCGGAAATGCTGGCCAGCATGATGTTCATGATGCCGATGCCGCCCACCAACAAGGCAATTCCGGCGATCAATCCGCCGCTGAGCCGGGCATTGCGCACGAAAATCTGAATCTGCTCCGCCCATTCTTCCTGGGTGCGGAAGGTAAAATCTTCGATGCCGCGATGCGTGCTCATGAGCACGTTGCGGATCTGCTGCAAGGCCTGGGGCAGTTGCTCCACACTGGCGACCTTCAGTTCCAGGTTGGACAGCCGGGGATCCCCCGTCGCCCCGCCCGCGCCGCCCACCGGTTGAAAGCCGGGACCGTAACTGGTGACGTTGATGCCGCTGCGGAACTTCATCCACACGGTGTTGAGCGGCAGGTAGATCGTGGCGTTTTTCAGGCGAAACGCGAAACTCCCCGGCGCGCGCCGGGCAAATCCGCGATTTCGCGCCACCCCACCGGAAACAGCCGGCGTTTTCGCCGCTTGTTGCGCGGTAAATTCACGGAGCTTGCGTTCCTGTTCGCTCTCGTAATGTTGAAACATGCCGATGATGGTGAACGGCACACCGTTCAGATAAATCGTCTCCCCCAACGGAAGAATTTCGTGACCGACCTGATCCGGCGCGCCCCACAATTCATCGCGCGTGGCCGTGCCAATGACGCACACGTTGCGGGCCATCTCATCGTCGAGTTCATTGAACATGCGCCCGTGCGCGATGACGTGCTCAAACATGTCCAGTGCCGAAGGCCAGACGCCGCTGCACAACCACGGACGGAACGTGCGGCCGTTGGCGGAAGCGGTGGCGGACAGGCGCATTTCCGGGGAATGCCGGGTAATCAGCGACGCGTTGTGTTGCAGGGCAAAGACGTCGTTGAGCGTGATGCCCACCGCCTGGTCGGCGAGATGCTCCTGATCGGGCGGCAGGTCGGCCGATTCCACCCGCACTTTTTCCAAGCCGCCAATGGCCACCAAGGATTCCTTCGCCCCTTTTTCCATGCCGGCCACGAGCGCGGACATGGCCACGAGACTGGCCACGCCTAAAATGATTCCCAGCATCGTCAACGCCGATCGGAATTTATGCGCCCAGATCTCGCGCAGGCCGGCCATCAAGGTGGGGCTCCACGGCGCCGCGGCCTGCCGCCACATATCCGACGAGGGAGGGAATGGCCCCGCGCTCATGGCTTCGACTCCAGCGACGGGGCGGACGCCTCCGCATTCGTCCGGTCCAGCCCCGCGAGGGTAGCGTCCACTTTCTCCGCGATCTTGCCATCGCGAATCTCGATGCGCCGCGGCGTGACGGCGGCAATCTCGGGATCATGCGTGACCAGCACGATGGTGCGCCCCGCCGTGCTCAGACGACGGAACAATCCCAGAATCGTTTCGCCCGTGTGCGAATCCAGATTGCCCGTCGGCTCATCGGCAAACACCAGGCGCGGATCGTTCACCAGCGCCCGGGCAATCGCGGCGCGCTGTTGCTGGCCGCCGCTCAACTGGCTGGGCCGGTGCCGGGCGCGATTGGCCATGTCCACGCTCTCGAGCGCGGCCATGGCGCGCTGCCGCCGTTCCCGCCCGGAAATGCCGCTGTAAATCATCGGCAATTCCACATTTTGCAGCACATTCAACTTGGGGAGCAGATTAAAGAACTGAAACACGAAGCCGATTTTCCGATTGCGAATGGCCGCCAATTGCCGCGCCGACGCGCCCTGAATCATCATCCCGTCCAGCTTGATCGTCCCCTGCGTGGGCGTGTCCAAGCAACCCAGGATGTGCATGAGCGTGGATTTGCCGCTGCCGGACGGACCGATGATGGAAATAAATTCTCCCTCTTCAATGTCGAGTGTTACCTCGTCCAGCGCGCGGATGGTTTCCCCGCCTAGGTGGTAAATTTTGCTGACTTGGCGGAGTTCAACGAGGGCCATAAGCGGTGTCTGCGAGACGTTGACCGGTGCGACTCAATGAGCTTTGCCCCCGCCTGATTTGCCGCTGCCAGCGGGACGGGCACCCGCCGGATTGGTTCCCGCCACCCCCTTCTGCGTTGCCATCGCGCGCTCTTTCTTTTCCAACTCTTCCTTGGGCAACTCCAGCAATACCTCCTCGCCGGCAGTCAGACCGTCCTGAATCTCGGCAAAGAAAAAATCGGCCACGCCCACCTTCACGTTGCGTTTCTCGTATTGGCCGCCGTGGCGCACATACACGAAACGCTCAAACTCGCCGGTTTCAGGATCGCGTTCGGTAAACACCGCCGCCAGCGGCACGGCCCGCACGTTGGCGGCGGAGGCCACCGGAATCCGGATGTTCGCGGTCATGCCCGGACGCACGCGTGGATCCACGTTCTGCAGCAGAATACGCGCGGCAAAGCCCTTGATGTTGTTGCGGATGGTTGCCTGCGGCGCAATGCGCTCGACGACGCCCGTGACCCGCAATCCGGTGACCGCCTCCAGGGAAACGTCCACCGTCTGGTTCACTTTCAGCCGCGGCACGTCCGCCTGATTCACATGGGCGTTGATGACCATCGAAGTCAGATCGGCGATGCTCAGCACTTCCGTTCCTCCGCTCACGCCGCCCGAACCGGACACCGCCTGCCCGATGGAAACCGGGCGCGTCAACACCGTGCAATCAAACGGGGCCCGCACCTCGGTTTTGGTGAGACGCTCCTCAATGATGGCCAGCTCTTTTTGGGACCGGTCCAACGAGTTCTGGGCCAGTTCAAAAGCGGTGCGCGTGTCGTCGTACAGCTCTTGTGAGATCAACTTGTCGGCCAGCAACTGCTCCGCGCGCTGATGATCGCGCTCGGCTTTTTCGAGTTCCAGTCGGGCGCGGGTAATGGCGGTCAGGCTCGAGGCGCGTTGTTGTTGCAACTCCCGGTCATCCAGCTTGAACAGCAAAGCGTCTTTCTTGACGAAATCGCCGATGTCCACCGGCAATTTCTCGACTTTGCCGTTGATTTCCGGGCGGACGGACACTTGTTCCGCGGGGCTGATCTCGCCCGCCGCATTGACGGCAAAACTGATGTTGGTCTGGATCACCATGGCCGTGGTCGGGCGCGCGGGCGCGCCGCCGGCCGCCTGGGTCGCCGATGTTTTTTTCCAAAGCCAGTAACCGCCCCCCCCTAGGACGGCAATGATAAGAACCGCAATGACACTTTTCATTCTGTACGCGGGCTCAAACTAACGATCCGTGCGGCCCGGCGCAAAAGGAATCAGCCGTGGACAACAACCGACATCGTAAAATCCGAAAGGCATCTGCCAGTCAACCGGACGTTACGCCGATCGGGTGCGCCGACCTCCGCGGTTTCGCTTCAGCAGCGAACGCAGCCGGGCCAGGTTTTCCACGTCTTCGTGGAGATCCGGCGACTTGGGCGTTTCCAAACAACCCGGATGCCGGGCAAAACGCGCATCGTTGACGATGTGCCGAAAACCCGCGAGTCCGAGGTGACCGCGGCCGATGTGTTCGTGCCGGTCCACCCGCGAGCCCAGGGCGGTTTTTGAATCGTTGAGGTGGAACGCCAGGATTTCCGGCAAGCCAACCAGCGTTTCAATCTCGCGAATGGCTGCGTTCCAGCCGTGCGGGGTGCGGATGTCGTATCCGCCAGCCAGGAAATGGGCGGTGTCCAAACAAATCCCCAAGCGCTCGGGGTGTTGAACTTGGTCGTATATCTCCGCGAGATGCGCCAGTTGCCACCCGAGGCAAGTCCCCTGCCCCGCCGTGTTTTCCAAGGCAATGCGGACGGGTGAGGTCTTGGTGGCCGCGATGACTTCGTTTAACCCCGCCGCCACCTGACGAATGCCGGCGGCTTCCCCACGTCCCAAGTGCGCGCCGGGATGCAACACCAGGAAGGGCAACTCAAGCTCAGTGGCGAGTTGGATTTCTTGAACCAGGGATTGAACGGACTTGTCCCGGTTGGCCGACGCGGGTGCGGCCAGATTGATGAGATAACCCGCGTGACCAAAGATGCAGGCCAAACGACTGGCATCGCGCTCCCGCGCATACTGCGCCAACGCCTCAGGTGGGTACGGTTTGCCGAACCATTGCATGTTGTTTTTGACGAACAACTGCACCACCTCGCAGCCAATGCGCCGTCCGCGTTCCAGCGCCCGGGCCACACCGCCGCTCGTGGACATGTGCGCACCGAAGAGCATGAAAAACTGGACGTGCCGCCAGCGCCCGCTCAGAGCGTCTCGGGATGTCCCAGAAGATGGGCCACCCGCATGAGCAGGCGCCCCGCCGCCCCGCCATCCAACACGCGGTGGTCGAAGCTCAGGGTAAGGTTCGCCTCGACGATGGGCACGAAGGCGTGTTTCTCCACGCTCCAATGAGGCATCCGTCGTCCGGCGCCCATGCCCAGGACCAGCGTTTGTTCGGGCAACGGAATCGGCGTGGCCCAAGTGAGGCCGAACGTGCCAAAATTGGTCACGGTGGCAATACTGCCGCCGGTGGCGTCGGGAGGGAGCCGGCATTCCCGCGCTCGTCCCACCAGCTCGTTGTATTGCGGGATGAGTTCGCGGAGCGTCAATCGGTCCGCATTGCGGATCACCGGGACCAACACGCCATCCTCGACCTCCACCGCGCACCCAATGTCAATGGCCCGGGGATGAACAATTTTGTTGCCGATCAACCGGCCGGCGGGCGCGCTGTTTTCCGCCAGCGCCACCGCCAAGGCCCGCAGCCCGTAAAGCGCCGGTCCGGCTTTGGGATGGGTGCGCTTGCGATGCGCGAGGATCGGATCCAGACAGAACGGCAATCCCACCGAGGCCAGTGGCCGCGTCCAACTGCGGCGCATGGCGTCCGCCACGCTCACGCGCATGGGCGAGGCTTGGGAAAGGCGCTGCTGTTCGAGATTTTGCAGGAAGCGCTCAAAATCCTGAATGGTGACGCGACCCGCGGCGCCGCTGCCCGCCACCCCCGCCAGATCCGCCGCGTGCAGTCCCAGTTCGTTCATGCGCGCTTTCATGCGCGGCGACATGTAACTGGCGCCGGCCGCGTTGGCCGGCACCGGCAACCCGCGCACTGTGGGCTGCACTCCGGTGGTTGGCCGGGAACTGGGCGACAGTGCCGGCGGATCCGTGGTCTCACTTTCTGCGGCGGGTTTGGCCGGCGGCGTGGCGTCCAATCCCGCGCGGGCGGCATCTTCGGGCGTGACCTCCAAATAACCGAGCACCGCACCCACCGGATAGCTGTCTCCCACGCGGGCAAGGAACTGCTGCACCTGTCCGCGACAGGGCGAGGTGACGTTCATGTTGGCCTTGTTGGTCTCCACTTCGGCAATGTCCTGATCTGCCTGAACGGTTTCGCCCTCGCGCACGAGGTATTGCACCACGATGGCTTCGGCGATGGATTCGCCGAGTTGCGGCATGATGATGGGAATCTGAGGCATGGCTGAAAGGGGTTCAGGAGCGGAGCAACGTGCGGGCGGCGGCGGCGATGCTGCGGGCTGTGGGCCGGTGCGCCGCCCAGAGATTGGGATGAAACGGCACGGGGGTATCCTTGGCGTTCAGGCGCTGCGGCGGCGCGTCCAACAAATCAAAACCCTCGCTGACCACGCGGGCGATGACTTCCGCTGTCACCCCACCCCACGGCCAGGATTCCCCCACGCAGAGCAGCCGACCCGTACGCGCCACGGAGGCCATGACGGTGTCGGTGTCGAGAGGTTTTACCGAACGCAAATCCACCACTTCAATCTCCCAGCCTTCGAGGCACAATTCCTGGGCCACCGCCAGGGCTTCATGCACCATGGCGCTGTAGGTGACAATCGTCAGGTCGCGGCCCTCGCGCGCCAACCGCGCCTTGCCCAACGGCAGCGCCTCGTTGGGCAGCGCCTCGGCTTTCAGGTGATAATAGAGCAGCTTATGTTCGCAGAAAATCACCGGATCTTCCAGCGCCACCGCTGCCAACAACAAGCTGTACGCATCCTCGACCGTCGCCGGGGTCAGCACCACCAAGCCGGGGTAATGCGCGTAAACGGCTTCCATGTTTTGACTGTGAAACGGACCGCTCCCGGAAGTGCCGCCGCCGGGCAGCCGGATGACGATAGGACAGGGCACTTGCGTACGCCAAAACAAGGTGGCGGCTTGATTCACGATTTGGTTGAACCCCGCTGTGGAAAAATCGGCGAACTGCATTTCGATGATCGGCCGCAGGCCTTCGATCGCCGCGCCCACCGCCAGGCCCATCATGGCATCCTCGCTGATGGGTGCGTCCAGCACGCGCCCGGGAAATTCGGCGATGAGGTTTTTCGTGGCCTTGAAAGCGCCGCCAAACGCGCCAACGTCCTGACCATAAATAAACACCCGGGGATCCTCCGCCAAAGCGCGGGCCTGAGCCGCGCGAATGGCCTCAAGGTAGGTAACGCTCATGGCTGCGGGGCGCCCGGCGCCCGGGAATCAACCGGATTTGCGGAGGCAGAAACCTCGACCAGATGGGCAGTTTGAATTGCCCGCCAATCTTCCTGGAAGGGATCCGGCGCCGGTTCGCGTTGCACCCGGGCAATGACCCGCTCCACTTTCTCCATCGTTTCGATCCGCCACGCCTCCAACTCCGCCGCATTGACCGCCTGCTCCTGCATCATCTGTTCCTCGGCCACGTGCAGACAATCGCGGCCCAGCGCCGACGTTTTGAACTCGGGCGCAATGTAACCTGCGTCATCATGTTCGCCGTGGCCGCACAGACGTAACAACCGGGCGACGACCATCTGAGGTCCTCCGCCCTCACGGGCGCGGGCGACCACGGCGGGAAGCACCCGCAAACATTCCATGAAATCGGTGCCGTCAACCGTATGACAAGTGACCCCGTAACCCGCCGCTTTATCCGCCAGATCGCGACAGGCGAATTGCCGGTGGTTGGGGGTGGAATAGGCGTATTGGTTGTTGGCAATAAGGAGCACCAACGGCAGCCGCTCCACGGCGGCTTGATTGAGGCCCTCGTGGAATGACCCCGTCGAGGTGGCCCCATCGCCCACGCTGGCCAGCCCAACCACATCGGGAATCCCCTTCATCCGGCGGGCAAACAACACCCCGTTGACCACGGAAATCATGGCGCCCAAGTGACTGATCATGGGCAGGTATCCTTCGCGCGGATAGCCACGGTGGACGTTGCCATCCCGACCGCGCATCGGCCCCAACCGGGAACCGAGATACGTGCGCACGGCATCAATCAGTGGTTCCCCAAAGGCGAGCCGTCCCGCGCCATCGCGAATCAGCGGCGCAAACACATCGCTTTTGCGTAACGCGAGCCCCGCCGCCACACTCAAGGCTTCCTGGCCGCGCCCCAGAAAAACGCCGCCGTGAATCTTGCCGGCACGATAAAGGCTGGCGATTTTCTCCTCCGCAACCCGCGCGAGCAGCATGAAGCGGTATGCCCGGCGACAGAAATCGCGAAAGGAGACATCCGCCGGCATTACGGCCACGCTACTTGCTGTCTGCACCATGCCCTGAGTTTATCGGGGGCAACGGCGGAGGCGCAACGATTCTTTCGCGCCCCGACGGTACCCGGCGTTGCCGCCGGCATCCCGACCGACTTTTGCATTGAAAAAAGCCCAAGGGGCGTCCCTTCTCGGCAGCGTTTCCGAGTGTCCCAGCGACAACCGGCCCGCCTTCCGCCGTCAATTCAAGGGCGTCCCCAAGAAAACGAAGCGTGGCGGGCAACTTTTTGATCAATTTTTCGCGGGAATCCATGCTTGACGGCCAACGCCGGTTTGACTAGCCTTTTCGCAGAGCGGTTAATAAATGCTGGAAACCCAGCGTGTGTGAGTCGGAAGAGTCGCCTCTCCGACTTTTTTGTTCCCCAGAAGGGAGACCGCCGAAAATGTTATGAATCCGGATCTTATTGCCGTATTGGAATTTTGGGAACGCGAAAAAGGCATCAGCCGCGACAAAGTGTTGACGGCGGTGCAGGAGTCGTTGCTGGCCGCCGCCAAGCGGGCTGTCGGCCCGGCCCGGGAACTGCGCGTGGAAATTGACCCCAAGACCGCCGAGATCCGCGCTTTCGCCAAACTCATGGTCTCCGAAAAAGCCATTTCGAAACACGACCAGATTTCCGTTTTTGACGCCCGCCAGATCAAAGCCGACGCCCAGGTGGGCGAGGAAATTGAGGTGGAAGTCACGCCCACCGGGTTCGGCCGCATCGCCGCCCAACACGCCAAACAAACCATCATGACCCAGATCCGGCGCGCCGAGAAGGAATTGATCTTCGCCGAGTTCAAAGATCGGGTGGGCGACATCGTCAGCGGCACGGTGCGCCGTTTCGAACGCTCGGACGTCCTAGTGGACCTGGGCAAATACGAGGCCCTGCTGCCCAATCGCGAACGGGTGCCGACCGAAGAATACCAAGTGGGCGAACGCCTGCGTTGTTTCGTGAAAGCTGTGGAACAGGGCCCCCACGGCCCGGAGATCATTCTCTCCCGCGCGGACCCGCGCTTTGTCATCAAGCTCTTTCAACTGGAAGTATCGGAAATCAACGACGGCACGATCGAAATCAAGGGCATTGCCCGCGAGCCCGGATTCCGCACCAAACTGGCGGTCTATACCCGCGATGAAAAAGTGGATCCGGTCGGCGCGTGCGTCGGGTTGCGCGGACAGCGGGTCAAGAACATCGTCCGCGAACTCAACAACGAAAAAGTGGACATCATCCGCTGGGACGCCAACATCCGGCAATACGTCACCAACGCCCTGTCTCCGGCCAAATTGAAATCCTTTGAGGTGGATGAAGCGGCGCGGCGCATTCACATTCTCACCAGCGAAGATCAATTATCCCTCGCCATCGGCAAACGCGGCCAGAACGCGCGACTGGCCTCGAAATTGACCGGCTGGCAGGTGGACATCGAGGCGGAAGTCGTGGTCACCAAAGGGTTCGAGGAAAAAGTGGCCGAGGCGGTGGAAACCCTGGCCGCCATTCCGGGCATCACTGCGGAACAAGCTGAAGTGCTCGTGCGGCATGGGTTAACCCGCTTGGAAGATTTATTGCAGGCGGATGATGACGACTTGAGTGAGATTCCGGAAATTGGCGACCAAGCCACCGCCATTCTCCAGGCGGCCCGCGCCGAAGCCGCGCGGCGCACCATTCCCTTGGGGGAAGATTCCGCCGTCGGTGAACATTAAAATGATTGGCACGCGGTCCGCGCATTTGCTAGCGTCCCCCCATGAAAGCCGCGCGGCAACATCTGGCTGACGCAGTGGATAAACTATGCCCGTTCGCATTTACGATATCGCAAAGAGACTTGGCCTGCAGAACAAGGAAGTTCTGAGCGCGGCCAAGGATATGGGCATTACTGCCGCCAGAGTCGCCAGCAGCACCCTCGATAAAATCACCGCGGAATACTTCGAAGACGAACTCCGCAAAATTTTCGCCGACCGCATCGCCGCCGCGAGTCCGCCTGCTCCACCCGCCGCCGAACCCGCGACGGCTGAACCGCCGGCGGCACCTCCCGCGCCGCTCCCGGCCACGCCCATTAGCACCGAACCGCCACCCGCCATTCCGGCGCCAGCCGTCGAAGTGGTGCCGGCCGTTGAAGTGGCACCGCCTCCGCCCGGGCCGGAGGTCTCAGAACCCGCGGTAACACCGATTCTTGAAGTCGCCGCCGCCGCTCCGGTTGTTGAGCCCCCGTCCGAAGTATCGCCAACCCCGGCCATCGAACCAGTGGCGCCAACCACGATGGTGGCCGAACCAGCCGTGCCGGCAGAGGCGGCCGAATCCGCCGCGCCCGTGGCGCCACCGCCGATCCCGCCAGTGCCGGCAACCCCGCCCCCGCCGCCGACTCCCGGATTGGGCGATCGGGTGGGATTCATTGATCTGCCCAAGCGGCCAACACCGCGGGCGAAGGAAAAATCCGCCGGACGGACCACTCCCGGTCGCAGTGGCGTCGCCCGCCCCGAAGCGGGCCGCGGGCGGGTGGAAACCCGGGGAGAAAGCCGCGTTGCGTCGCTGCCCGCCCGCCCCGGCGCTCCGGCCGGGCGCAATCAAGTCGCGCGTCCCGAACCAAAACCCGCCGCGCCAGCCACGCCCAAATGGGTGGCGCCGACCACCGGCGAAATAATCACGCTCAAGCCGCCGATCGCCGTTCGGGCCCTGGCCGAAAAGCTCAACCAAAAACCGTTCAAGATCATCGCCGACCTCATGGAATTGGGCGTGTTTGCCAACGTCAACCAGACGATGGACGAAACCACGGCCAAACGGGTGTGCGCGAAATACGGTTACCGATTTGAACTGGAAAAACGGGATCGCGGACAGGCGCTGGTGGTGACGCGCCGGACCGAGGACGTGGATGTCGAAGACAAGCCGGAGGACCTGAAACCGCGCGCCCCCGTGGTCACCATCATGGGGCATGTGGACCACGGCAAGACCACCCTGCTCGACAGCATCCGCAAATCGAACGTGGTGGCCGGCGAATCCGGCGGCATCACCCAGCACATTGGCGCCTACACGATTTCCTTCCCCCATCCGGAACGCAAAAAAGAACTGGCACAAATCACGTTCCTCGATACACCGGGGCATGCCGCCTTCAGCGCGATGCGCGCCCGGGGAGCGAACGTCACAGACATCGTCGTGCTGGTGGTGGCGGCCAACGATGGTGTCATGCCGCAAACTCTGGAAGCCTTGAACCACGCCAAGGCCGCCCAGGTGCCGATCATTGTGGCCGTCAACAAAGTGGATCACCCGGCCGCCAACGCGCTGAAAGTCCGCCAACAACTTCAGGACCGCGGGTTGGTGCCGGACGACTGGGGTGGGGACTCGATTTTCGTGGATTGCTCCGCCCTCACCAAACAGGGGGTGGACAAGCTGCTCGACATGATCCTGCTGCAGGCGGACCTGTTGGAATTGAAGGCAAATCCCAACCGCGCGGCGCAGGGCAACGTCATTGAATCCGGCCGGGAACCGGGCGGCACAACCGTCACCGTTCTGGTGCGTAAAGGCACGCTCCGGGTGGGCGACGCCGTCATTTGCGGACCGTGCCACGGCAAAGTGCGGGCGTTGGTCAATGAAGAGGGCAAGCGGCTCAAGGAAGCCGGTCCTTCCGTGGCGGTTAAAATGCTTGGCTTGAACGGCGTGCCCGAGGCCGGCTCGGAGTTCAACGTCATGAAGGACGAAAAAGCCGCCCGGGCTCTGGCGGAACAACGTCAGATGGAAGCGCGGGCCCAGGCTTTGGAAGCCAAGAAAGCCGGCGTCACCCTCGAAACCCTCTTTGACACGCTGGACGCCCAGCACAGCAAAGTCCTCAAACTGGTGGTCAAGACGGACACCCAGGGATCGGAGGAAGCCATTGTGGACGCGCTGAAGAAAATCGAGTCCGACAAGGTATCGCTCGAAGTCATTCACAGCGCCGTGGGCACCATCAACGAATCCGATGTTTCGCTGGCCTCGGCGTCCCACGCGGTGATTCTCGGGTTCCACACCCGCATTGACACCGGCGTGGGGGAAGCCGCCAAACGGGAAGGGGTGCAAATCAAGTTGTACACCATCATTTACGAACTGATTGACGAGGTGAAAGAAGCCATGGCGGGCCTGCTGGAACCCATCGTGCGCGAGATCGTCACCGGTGCGGCGGAAGTCAAACAAATCTTCCAACTGTCCAAGGGCGCGCCCGTGGCCGGCTGCGCCGTCAACAATGGCCGCATTGTCCGCGGCAAGATTCGCGTCCGTCGGCGCAAGGAGTTGATTTACGAAGGAGTGACCCAGTCCCTGCGCCGGTTTCAAGACGAGGTCAACGAAGTCCGGGCCGGCATGGAATGCGGTATTCGGATCGAGGGCTTCGGCGATTTTCAGGTGGGCGATGTGCTCGAATGTTACCTCGTGGAGAAAGTCGCCCAGAAACTCTGAGGCGGCAGTCTGACGGCCCGGGGACCGGTTTTAATCATGCAGGATTGATCCAAGATGCCTTCCCATCGAATCCAGCGCGTGCGCGAACTGCTCAAGCGGGAGATCGGCAACGTCATCCGTCGCGAAATCCCGGCGGAGGAGGCGGGTCTGGTCTCGGTCAATGACGTGGACGTGGCGGGCGATCTGCGTTCGGCGCTGGTGTTCATCAGTATCTTGGGCGGACCGGATCAACAGAAGCGCGGCATCGCGTTGCTTGAAGAAAACCGGGGGCGCATCCAACACCTGGTCGCGCGCTCGGTGGTGCTCAAATACTTTCCCACACTGAAATTTGTCCTGGACGATTCGGTGGTCCGCGGGAATCGCGTCCTGCAGATCATCGAAGAATTGGAACGCGCCCAGCCGTCGCCCGCGGAGTGATGCCGGTGAAATCGCACCCCAAGATCATTCAGCGGATTCTCGAAGTGCTGCGCGGCAGCCAGAGCGTCTGCGTGGTCGGCCATGTGCGGCCGGACGGGGATTGCATCGGTTCGCAACTGGCCTTGACGCTGGCCTTGCGGGCTGAAGGCCGGCGGGTCACCTGTTGGAACGAGGATGTCGTGCCGCAGAAATACCGGTTTCTGGATCCCGAAGGCCTGATCCAACCACCCCGGGCCGGCCAGCGTTTTGATTGTGTTGTCGCCGCCGATGCCGCCAGTTTCGAGCGGCTGGGCCGCGCCGGCGAATGCCTGGGCGAACGCCAGACCTTGATCAACATTGATCATCATCCCTGCAACACCCGGTTTGGCGACATCAACTGGGTGGCCGCCAACCAACCTTCCACCGGAGAATTGATCTATCGTCTGCTTCGCGCCGCCCGCTGGCCCATCACCCCGCGCATTGCCGATTGCCTGTTCACGGCCATCTCCACGGACACCGGTTCGTTCCAATACCCCTCCACGCGGCCTTCCACCTATCACGTGGCCGGGGAACTGGTCGCCCGCGGCGCCAATCTGACCCAGATTTGCCACGAGGTGTATCAATCATTTCCCCTGCCCCGCGCGCGTTTGCTGAAGCGGTTGTACAGCCGCTTCCGGCTCACCGATAAAAACCGCATCGCCTATTGCTGGTTGAACAAAGCCGACTTCGCGCGCACCGGCGCGGACAGCGCGGATTCCGAGGGTTTGATTGATCACATCCGGGCCATCGAACCCGTGGTGGTCGCCTGTGTGTTTGAGGAAGTGGACCCCCAATGGACGCGCGTCAGTTTCCGCTCGAAAAGCGACCAGGTGAACGTCAATAAAATCGCCGCGCAGTTTGGCGGGGGCGGGCATGCCGCCGCGGCCGGCGCCCGCATTGAAGGCACTCCCCTGGCGACCCGCCGGCGCGTCATCGCCGCCATCAAGCTCGCCTTGAAAGCGCTGCCCTGATTCCGCATGCAACCCTTTGCCGCCCTCGACGGAGCCTTGTTGATTGACAAGCCCTCCGGCCCGACTTCCCACGATGTGGTCGCCGCGGTCCGGCGCCAATTCCGCCTGCCCAAGGTCGGCCATTGCGGCACGTTGGACCCGAACGCAACCGGCCTGCTGGTGCTCGTGCTCGGCCGCGGCACCAAGCTCTCGGAAAAGCTCATGGCCGATGACAAATTGTACGCGGGCCGCATCCAGTTCGGCGTCAGCACGGACAGTCACGACGCCGACGGCGAAATCACGGCCACCCTGCCGGTGCCGTTGTTGACGCTCGATGAATTAAACGGGCTGGCGGCGGAATTTGTCGGCGACCACATGCAAACACCCCCGATGGTGTCGGCGGTGAAAAAGGATGGCGTGCCGTTGTATAAACTCGCCCGCAAAGGTGTGGAAGTACAGCGCGAACCCCGGCTGGTGCACATTTACCGGTTTCGCTTTTCCAGTTACGCCGACTCCGTGGGTCATTTTGAACTGGCCTGCACCAAGGGCACCTACGTGCGGAGCGTGGCCCATGAGCTGGGGCAGAAGGTTGGTTGCGGTGCGCATTTGGCCGCCTTGCGCCGCGTCAGCTCCGGCAAATTTAACGTGGCCAACGCGCTACCGCTGGACGCGGTGTTGAAGCTCACCACGGCGGAATTGGAAAAGCGGGTGATCCCGTTCTTGAAACTGGCCGCGGGGAACTCCGGTTGAACGGCCCGCCGCCCGCGCGCTTCGGGTTTCACCATTCACGCGCCGATGAAAATCTTCCACACCGCCCGCGACCTGAAGCCCCGCTCGCAACCGGTCTGCCTGGCCATGGGTTTTTTTGACGGCGTGCATCTGGGGCATCAACAAATCATCCGGCAGACCCTCGCGGACGCCCGCCAACACCAAGCACTAGCGCTGGTGCTGACCTTCGACCGGCATCCAAACGTCGTGGTCGCGCCCGACCGCGTGCCCCCGCTGATATATTCGCTTTCGCAAAAACTAGAAACCTTGGACGCCCTCGGCGTGGACGCCGTGTTGCTGCTGCACTTTGACCGGCCTCTCAGCCGGCAAAGCGGAGAAACATTCGTGCGCCGGTTGGTGCGCGACCTTGATCCGTTGCACAGCGTTTGCGTGGGCCGCAATTTTCTGTTCGGCCACGAACGGCGCGGCAACGTCGCCTCGCTCAAGCATTGGGGGGATCGTTGGGGATTCCACGTTCACGCCATCCCCGGCGTCTCCCTAGAGGGCCGCGTGGTCAGTAGCACCCGCATTCGTCAGGCGATTCAAGCCGGGGATTTGGCAACGGCCAGCCGGCTGCTGGGCCGCCCGTATGCGTTGCGCGGCGAAGTCGTGCGGGGCGATGGCATGGGACGGAAGCTTGGCTTTCCGACCTGCAACTTGGACACCACCGGACGGGTATTGCCTCCGTCGGGTGTGTACGTGGCGCAGGCGAACATGCGCGGCCGGTCGTATCGCGCGCTGCTCAATCTGGGCGTGCGCCCCACCGTGAACCCCACCGCATCCCAACGCCGCGTGGAGGTTCATCTGCTGGATGAACAGGGTGATTTCTACGGTGAGGAACTGGAGGTGATCTTCGGTCCCAAGCTGCGCGACGAACAGCGGTTCCCCTCGCTCGCGGCGTTGCAGCGCCAGATTGCGCGGGATATTACCCAGGCCCGCGAGCGCGGCTGAGACGCGCCCGCCGCCCGCGCCATGCCTCCTCCCGTCGCGCGCGCCATTTCTGAATGCGGGGTTGCGCGCCCGCGGTACATTCACTAGGTTGCGGGCGTACGGGTATGAGAGTTTACATCGACGGGAAATATTACGACGAGGCCAAGGCCAAAATCTCGGTGTTCGACCATGGGTTGCTCTATGGCGACGGCATTTTCGAAGGCATTCGCGCCTATCACGGTCGGGTGTTCAAACTCCAGGAGCACGTGGACCGGTTGTATCACTCGGCCAAAGCGCTGTTGCTCACCATTCCCATGTCGCCCCCCGAAATGATGCGGGCCGTGGTGGCGACCTGTCGGAAAAACCGGCTGCGCAACGGGTATATCCGGCTCGTGGTCACGCGGGGCGTGGGCACGTTGGGGTTGAATCCCAACCGCTGCAAACAAGGTTCGGTCATCATCATCGCTGGACAAATTCAACTTTATCCGGAGGCCTATTACCGGAACGGCTTGGCGATCGTCACCGTTCCCACCGTCCGCAATCTGCACAGCGCGCTCAATCCGGCCATCAAATCGCTCAATTACCTCAACAACATTCTGGCCAAAATCGAGGCCAACAACGCGGGGGTGGAGGAAGCCGTCATGCTCAACGCGGAGGGTTATGTGGCCGAATGCACCGGCGATAATCTGTTCATCGTCCGGGACGATGAGGTCCTGACGCCGCCCCTCGCCGCCGGCGCGTTGTACGGCATCACCCGGCGCGTGGTGATGGAACTGGCCGAGGAGGCGGGCTGGCGCGTCCGGGAACCCAATTTAACCCGTTATGATTTGTTCAACGCGAGCGAGTGTTTCCTCACCGGCACCGGGGCCGAGATTGTTCCGGTGGTGAAGATTGACGGGCGCGTCATTGGTTCGGGCAAACCCGGCCCCGTCACCCGCCAACTGATGGAGCGGTATCATGCGTTGACCCGTGTGTCCGGCGAACCCATTTGACCGGCACCAGCGAATTTATGAAATGTTGCGTCTGCAAAGAACGCGAAGCGACCGTGCATCTGACGCAGATTGCCGGCGACAAGATACAAAAACTGGATCTCTGCGAGGAATGCGCCCGGAGCAAGGGAGTCAATGACCCCACCGGATTCTCGCTGGCCGACCTGTTGCTCGGCTTGGGCGCCTCCCAGGAAATGGAACAGGCCGCCGCCGCCACCAAAGGCGGGGAATTGAAATGCCCGCGCTGCGGTTTCACCCAGGCGGATTACAAGAAGGCCGGCCGGCTGGGATGCCCCGATTGTTACCAGACCTTTGCCGAAGGTTTGAAGAGCCTGCTCAAGACCATGCATAAAGGCCCCCGCCACATCGGCAAGGCGCCGGAACAACTCCGACGGCATCTGGATTTCAAGAGGCATCTGGCCCAGTTGCAGCGTCAGTTGGCCCAGGCCATTGAAACGGAAGACTTCGAGCAAGCCGCGGTCCTGCGCGACGAAATCAAACACTTGACCGCCAAACCCGCGCCAGCGAGCGCGCCCCGGAAATGAACATCCACACGTTTTTGGCGCCGCCCGCGGAAACGGCGCGGCGCACGGGTCCGCACGACCGGATTGTGCTGTCCAGCCGTGTGCGGCTCGCCCGGAATCTGCGGGATTTCTCCTTTCCCGGCTGGGCCAAAAAAGCGGAGCGGTTGACGGTTGTGGATCTCATCCGGCCGGCGGTGGAACAGTTGCCGGAATTGGCGGGCTGTTTTTCGGAGTCCATGGACAAGCTGTCGGCGTTGGACAAACAAATCTTGGTGGAACGCCATTTGATCAGCCGGGAACACGCCGCCCGGGGCGCCGGCAGCGCCCTGGCCTTGAACCGCGAGGAAACCCTCTGTGTCATGATCAATGAGGAGGATCACTTGCGCATGCAGGCGCTCCGTCCGGGGCTGCAACTCCGCCATGCCTGGGAGGCTGTGGACGCTGTGGATTCCCAGTTGGAGCAAAAACTCAACTACGCCTTCAGCCTCGAACTGGGTTATCTGACCGCCTGCCCGACCAATCTCGGCACCGGCATCCGCGTCAGCGCCATGCTGCACCTGCCGGGCTTGGTGCTCGCCGATCAAATCAATGCCATTGTCCAGTCAGTCAGCAAACTGGGGCTGGCGGTGCGCGGGCTTTACGGCGAAGGCAGCGAGGCGCTCGGCAACATTTTCCAGGTGTCCAACCAACGGACGCTGGGGGAAACGGAACCCGCCATCGTGGAGCGTCTGGAAAAAGTCCTCACGCAGATCATCGAACACGAGGACAACGCCCGGACCAACCTGCTGGAGCAACGGCCCAAGATTCTGTTCAACCAGATCGGCCGGGCCTACGGCATCCTGACCAACGCCCACATCATCACCTCCAAGGAAGCCATTAACATGCTGTCCTTCATGCGGCTGGGCGCCGATCTGGGCATGTTCCCCGCCACGGCCCGCGCGTTGACGGATGAACTCTTCATTCTCACCCAGCCTGCGCATTTGCAGCGCTTGCACACGGGCAAACTGTCCGCCGATGAACGCGACCTGGTCCGTGCGGACATGATCCGCGAACGGCTCAAAACCATGGAGCGACCCACACCACCACCGCCACCCGCGCCCTCACCCGCCGCCGATTGATCGCATGCCCTCCGAGCCGATTGACATTCAAGCCGTGGCCCATTTGGCGCGCGTGGAGCTCACCGCCGAGGAGGCGCGCACACTGGGCGGGCAGCTCAACCGGCTGCTCGATTATGTGGCGAAACTGGAGACATTGGACCTGACCGCGGTCGAACCAACGGTCCAGGTTTTTCCTCGGACAAATGTCACCCGCCCCGATGCCGTCGAGCCTTCGCTGCCGCACGCAGAGGCTTTGCGCAACGCGCCGGTGGCCGCCGGAGGATTGTTTGTGGTGCCGAAAATTGTGGAGTGATTCCGGGCGGGAGGCGTTTCCAAAATCTGGCGGGATCAAACGCACCGCATCGTTTCAGGAAAGTGAATCAAGAAAACCCAGAATCTTTTCCGTCACTTCTTCGAGGGTGAGTTCAACCATGCAAATGGGCTGGGGGAAACGGCAATAATCCGAACACGGTTTGTAGGGACAGGGGCGTCCCTCCACCCAGCGGGCGCGGGAATGCAAAGGCGCAAACCATTCCGGCAACTGAGGACCGAAAATGGTGAACGTGGGCACCCCGCAAAAGGCGGCCAAATGCCCCGGCCCGGAATCATTGCCGACAAACGCCCGCGCTCCGTCAATCAAGTCCAACAATTCGTTGACCGTGTGCGGCGCCGTGGCGGTCGTTTCGCCCGCCTCCCGCCACCATGCCAATTGATCGGGATCACACGCCACGCACACCGCCTGGCCCGACTGTCGCAACTGCGCCACGATTTGACGGCAGCGTTCCAGAGGCCAGACCCGCACCGGCTGGCCCGCGCCGGTGTGCAACAGCACGTATCCCGCTGAACGCGCGGGCGGCACGGGAATATGCTTTCGCTCCGGCATGGCGAAATTTAATTGTGCGCCCACTGTGCGCCAATACTCGTACCGATGCGCCGTGGGCGCCGGCCGCGTCAGCGGCTGGGTGAGAAAGTATTGACTGCCCATCCGGGGAAACCCAAGCCGCCGCTGCGCCGACACCAACCAAAGCCAGAAATGATCCCGGGGATCCCACCGGGCGGACAATCCCACCGTAAACCGTTCGTGCGCCAGTTGGCGGCGCAATCGCCACATCTGCCGCCACGGCCAGCGGACTAGCCGGTATTTTCCGGTAAACGCCGTCCACGGCGCCACAAACGGCACCACGCGCACCCCGGGCCATAACCGCGTTTGCAGTTCCAAGGCATACGGCTTGGCCAGCAACGTCACTTCGTAATGCTGCGCCGCGGCCTGCAGGAAAGGCGTGGCGATCACGAGATCCCCCAATCCCCACAGTTCAATCACCAGCAATCGAGGTTTCACCGGTGTCCCTCCTGGATGGGGCGTTGGGCCAGCACATAGGCCGACCAACCAACCCAATGCACCTGCGCCGTGTATTTTTTGCGGCTGGGCGGCAGGTGACGAAACAGCAGATGCGCGCCGGCAAACAACCAGTTGCGCGAAACTCCGTGCGCCACAATCGCGCATCCCGCCGCGCGCAGTTCTTCGCACAACTCGCGTTCCGTCACCACGCGCACATGGGTGGGATCATCGTAAAAATTCAGCGTGAAATCGAAGCCGCCGGAACCGGTCCGCAGCCGCGGCAAGGTCAGCGATCGCGGGTGCGGCGTTTCGAGATAAACCCGGCCCCCCGGTTTCAACACGCGCGCGATTTCGCGTAACAGCCGTTCCACTCCGGTTAAATGTTCCACCACGTGCATGCAAGTAACGGCATCCATGACGGCGTCGGGCCAGGGCAGCGGATCCCGTTCAAAATCCGCCTGCCGAAAATCACAGTCCCGCGGCCCCTGCTGGAGTGCCGCCACGCGATCCGCCGCGGCAAAGCGCAGGTCGGGGCGCAATTCCGCCATGTGAGTGAGCGTCTCGCCATCCGAACACCCCAAATCCAGTAACCGCCCTCCCCGAGGCACTCCCGCCACGAACCGCGCGCGGGTGTCCAACCACGGCCAAGGACGCAGAAACCGCCAGTTCATGCGGAAACAATACCGCCGGCTTGCACACTGTGGGGGCGGCGGATGACATCGTAATCGGTTTTCATTTCCACTGATTACGAAGAGGGCCCGTCCATTCCGAACCGCCGCCGCTGCGCCGCCAGCCACCCCGTCAATAACGCCCGGCAATTGATCACTTTCTCCATCAAATCCATCGGCACATAGAAATAATGATTCGAGGCTTCAAAACCCAACCGTGAATCAACGGATTGCAGCGCGTAGAGCCGGCGGGCCAGCGTGATTTCATCGTGCAACACCCGCTCCAAACGGGCCAGTAGCGGCCGGGCATCCTCGGCTTTATTCACCGTGGCCAGGGCTTGGCGCGCCATTACAAAACACGCTTGGTTGGCCACACTTTGAAAATGGATTCCGGCCGCCTCGGCCACCCGACATTCCGCCTCAAAGGCTTGTGCTTGCGGGGCGCTCGTCTGGCCGGTGTTCCTCGCGGCAAAGGCCCGCAATTCCGCCAGCGTTCGTTCGAAACCGGCGGCCACTTTCTCCAACTGTTCCGCAAAGACGGATGCGGGATAAATACTGCGCCACGCGGGGAGATCGTCATACGGCAAGCCCGTCATGGTCGCGCGGTAACCGGTCGGTTCGGCCCACAATAAGTTGGCAGGTCCCACTTGTAAGGGAGCGGAATAAACCACGCCGATATGATACGGAAATTCGCAAAACGCCGCGCTAAAGCCCTGCCACGCTTGGACCACGGCATCGGCCAGTTGCGGACCAAAGCGGCGCTGGGCAACCTGATGCATGGCGGCTTCCCCCGAACCACAAGCCAAGGCGCTGGCCGCGACTTCCAAGTTCGACGACGGATAACCGCCCAAGGTCCAGCCCAACATGACTCCGGAGACCTCGGCCTTGCTCAAGTTCTCCGCATGACGAGCCACGTTGGCCACGGCGGGAATTGCCGGCACGGCGGACAGTTCCCAAGTGTTTCCGGCCTGGATTTTGGCCAGCGTGTTCAATCCCGCCGCTCGGGCCAGCCGCCAGTGTTCAGTGGCGCGCGGCCCCGGCCCCACCGCCGAGATGGAATACTCGCCGACTTCGCTGGCCACGCCGCCCCGCTTAATGGGCAGCCGCCATTCGCTGACACTCATCAGCGACACCTTTTTGGGCAGTTGCCGAATGACGTCGCCGGCCCAGGCATCGTTCCATCCCCAATCCCAAACCAGGAGTTGCGCATCCGATCCCGCCGCTTCGATGCCCTCAAAAAACAACCGGTTCACTTCGGCAATAACCGCGGCGGGAGATCGCTGGGCGCATCGTGGACATTGCGCCCCCTGGCCGTGGGACCAGCAATTGGTCAAGTTCTCGGAGGCGCTGATGCTAAAGAATCCGCCCAGCTCCGGCACCGCCCGGCAGATGGTGGCCACGCTCTCACGGAGAAACGCCTGCACCTCCGCCACACTCGTGCAAAGCGTGGCATACTGGCCCTCGGTCACCCCTTTCAGATGCGGGTGACACTCAAAAAATTTCAACGGCTGCGACCGGGGTTCGTTCAGGTAAAGGAAAACCCGCACGCCGTGCCGCCGGGCCCGCGCCACCAATCGGCGAAGATTCCGCAGCCGAGTAGCGCGCGAACGATCGGGTTCGATTTCCCAAGGCACCCGCGCCAATTGGGAGAGCATGACCGGCAACCACACGCCGGTTACCCCGGCCTGCGCCAGGCGGGCGAGGTACCCTTCGGGATACGGATCCTCCGCCGGCGCCAACAAGGGATCGCCATACAAGGCGAAATAGGAATAACAAAAGCGCAGTTCCGACGGGCGGCGGGATGGGGTGCGTTGGGGAGGCGGTTGTGCCAGCCGGCGCACAAAGCCAAAGAGCGGATCCGGCGTCCGCCCGGCATCCTCGCCAAACGTCTCCCGGACGATTTGGGCAAGCTCCCGCTCGCGTTCAAGCATGGCGGCATCCGATGGCCGATACCGCAACGGCGCGCATTGCGGCTTGAGGTTGCCCAGTTTGATGAACAAAAAATCGTCTTCGCGAAGCGTTTCCGCGAGTTGTTCCGGAGACCAATCCAGCAACTCGAGCAGTTGTTCGTAGGGCAGCAAATGCCAGTTGCGTTTGATCACGGTAATGTACGATCGCGCCTGTTGACTGCGGGTAATGCGCGGCGGATTGCCCAACCCCATCGCCTGCCCGAGACGCCGCACTTCAGCCGCGCGGGCGCCAATGACCCGCGCCAGACGCGGGATGGGCACCAACGACCAGTTGCGCCAGACATACGCATGCAACCGATCGGGAAAATGGGCAAAGCAAAGCGGCTCTGGCGCGGAGCCTTTCGGCAGTTCCGCCACCGTCATCCCCGCCGCCTTTCCCGCTCGGGCGGAGCGCGGAAGTTTTCCCATGCCCAAGGCCAACCCCGTGGTGGCGAGGGAAGTGTAGGCCAAGAAACGGCGGCGGGAAACCGGCTTGGGAATTGAATGTGTTCGCACGATGGATTCAGGGGTTCGGTGATTTTTGCCGGCTTCTCCTCAGGGGGACGGGCTTTCCAACCAGGCCCGATCAAACCGTCGCACCCGCAAACGGTTGAGGCCGCCCACTTTGGAATCTCCGGCCGAGTAGGCCAGCAACACGGCGTCGTCGGTAAAATGAATGGCGGTGTAGCAATACCAGCCGTCGGGATCATCCTCCAACACCCGCCGCCGGGGCCACGTTTTGCCGTTATCGGTGGACAGCGCCGCCACCAACGGCGTGCGTTTGCGGGGTGGAAAACTGAACTGTCCGGAATGATCATTGAACACCGCCAGCAACGCCGCCGAGTTGGGAAGCCGCTTGATGCTCGCGGGCGACACGGGGGAGAGCAGCGAAGTCTTGGCGACTGCGGACCAGTTTTTTCCGCCGTTAGTGCTGACGCAGCCAAATTGCGCGCCTTGATCCGTGCGCATCCAACTGAACAGATGACCGTCCGCCAGTTCCACCACACCCGGTTCTTGCAGGCCGGTGCGGGTCGCCGCCCCCAACGCCCACCAATCATCCGCCTCCCGCCAGGTTGTCCCCTCGTCATCCGAGAGAAACCACAGCGTAATGGCCCGCGGGTCGAAGGTGCGGGGACTCCGCGGTTCACTGGTTCGCGACCGATGATACGCCACGGGGGCGATCAACCGACCGCTTTGGAGTTGGATCACCCGGTCATTGTTCAACACGAAATAACCCGGCGCTTCCCCCACCGGTTTCGGCTCGGACCACGATTCGGCTTCGTTACGGGAAATCCGCATCACCGCCCGGCAATCCAGCTCACTGTTCTTGACCAGATAAAACAGGGCAAGCCGTCCACTCTGCAACCGGAGCAGGGAAACGCTCATGACGTTATTCCCCGCGTTGTTTTCCACCACCGTAACGGGTTCGGCAGACCACGTCCGTCCGGCATCGTCGGAATGCACTTGCACAATCCGCGCCGGACTGTCATCGCCGCTGCCGCCGTAGAACTGGGTGTAAAGCAACAGGATCCGACCCGACTTGAGGGTGACAAATGCGCCTTCGGAATTCCGGGGCGTTGCCGCATTGGGCTCTAAATTGAGCACGATCGAATTCCCGGGGGCGGCCATCAGGATTCCTCCGGCCAACGCCAGACCGAGCGTTACCAGGCAACGGAAGTAGTTCATGATTGGACAGTCAACACGCCGGTAGCAAACCATGATCAGCGACCACCGTAAAGCCCGCGTGTCATCAACTCCGCCCGCGGACTGCCGGAACTATTCGTCGGCTCGCGTTCGTTCCCGACTTTAGACGTCGGCTTCGGGAAACCGCTCGCGAATGCGGCGCCGCAAGTGTTGTTCATCCTGGGGTTGGTAACGGCGGCGATTTATTAATCGCCGTACCGCATCCAACAATTCCAGCCAGTCTTCCAAGGGCGGATTCGTCACAGGTTGCCAGGTATCGAACCGGCGTTCGCGCGCGTAGAAACGCCATTCGCCGCCGACCAACTGGGCGTACACCTGCAGCTTGTTGCCCTCGGCGGTGATCCGTTTCCAACTAATCTCGGCCTTTGCCATGGTCGCCGAAAATTTTGTCCGGCCTGACGATCAAGTGTTCATTCGGGCAAATCCACACTCGCCACCGCCAGGGCGGCGATGCCCTCCTCACGCCCGACAAATCCCATCCCTTCATTGGTGGTGGCCTTGATCCCAATCTGCTTCGGCGTCACGCTCAAGGCGGCGGCAATGTGTTGTTTCATTGCCGCAATGTGCGGATAAATCTTGGGTTGCTGGGCAATCACCGTGGCATCCACGTTCACAAGCCGGCCGTTCGCAGCCGCCACCCGGCGGGCCGCCTCTTCCAGAAACACCCGGCTGGACGCGTCTTTCCAGCGCGGATCGGTATTCGGAAATAAATGGCCGATGTCCCCCTCGCCCAGCGCGCCCAGGACCGCGTCGCAAATGGCGTGCAACAACACGTCGGCGTCCGAATGGCCCTCCAGTCCTTTCGGATGAGGTATCTCCACCCCGCCCAAGATGAGTTTCCGCCCCGCAACCAGCGCATGCACGTCGTATCCGATCCCGGTGTGAACCATGAGCGGAGTATAACGCGATCTTTCTGGACAACCAACAGTTTCCTGCGCCAGCCTGCCTCTCCACCACAAAACAACCAACGTGCCATTGCCGTTTTCCTGGCGACGATTAACCCCGCGAAGGCAAATCCAACTCTGGTTCGGTTGGCGATCCCCAACCTCTTTAGACGCCAGTCAAAATCACATTGGCTGGCGCCGCCAAAAAACATTAATCCACTGCGGACACCGGTTGAAAGCCATCTTGCGTGGCGTCATACTCTCCAGTATTGATTAGCGCGTTTAACCGGCTCGCAATTGCGCCGGGTTGCGGCGTCAACGCGGCGCCGAACCGGAGGCGGCCGGCACGGGCCGCATTCAACAATCGCAGGACGCACTTGGACACCCATGTCGGGTATTGATTTTATTCAGGACTTGGGCCTGGTCATGCTGGTCGCCGCCGCCGCCGCGTGGCTGTGCCAGCGGATCGGCCTGCCCGTGGTCATCGGCTACATCACCGCCGGCATCCTGATCGGGCCAAACACGCATTCGCGCGCGTTGATCGCCAGTCCGGAGCGGATTCAATCGCTCGCACAAATCGGGTTGGTCTTCCTGATTTTCAGCATTGGCCAGGGCATCAAGCTCCAGCGTCTGCGCAAGGTGGGCTTGCCGTTGGTGCTGGCCACGGCGCTCATTGCCGCACTGGTGCTGGTGGGCTGCCGGGTGCTGGGCACAGCGCTGGGCTGGCCCAGTGTTCATAGTCTCGTGCTGGCCGGGATGCTGATGGTCTCCAGCACGGCCGTGCTTGGCAAAAGTCTGCGCGAAGCCAACGCCCTCCACAGCCGGTTCGGCCAGACCGCCCTCACGGTCACCGCCATGGACGACATGGTCGCGGTGATCACGCTGACGGTGTTGTCGTCGCTGATTCAAATGGGGCAGACCGATTCACTGGTGGTGTTCGGCACGGTGATCCGGTTGAAAGCGGTCATCGTGACGCTGGTCATCGGGGCGTTGTTACTGGTGCCGGCGCTGCTCAACCGCCTGGGCCGAAGCGTGGCGCCGGAGGTGCGTTCGCTGGTGATCGTGGGCTTGTTGCTGGCCATGGCGTTGGTGTCGGCCAAGGCGGGCTTCTCGCCGGCGCTGGGCGCGTTTTTGCTGGGGGCGATCGTGACCAGCACCGGCCGCGGCGAACAGGTGGAACAAGTGCTGGGCGGCTTGTGCAACGTGTTTGCGCCGGTGTTCTTCGTGGCCATCGGCATGTTGTTTGACTTCAAACTGGTAGCGCAGGTCTGGCCGTTGGTGCTGGGCGTTTTCCTGATGGCGGTCGTCTGGCGGACCCTGGCGGCCACCCTCGCCCTGTTGTTGGTGGGCCAACCCATGCGGGACGCGGCGCGGGCGGCGCTCTGTCTCACGCCCATCGGCGAATTCTCCCTCATCATCGCGTTGACGGGCATGCAGGGCGGCTTGGTGCCGGCCTCTTTCTACGCGGTCGGCATCGGGGTGTGCCTGTTGACTTCGCTGACCACGCCGTTGTTGATTCGTAAATCGGAAGGCTTCGGCACCTGGATGGAACGGATTCAACCCCGCTTTCTCGCGGAAGGCGTGGGCTTTTACCATGACTGGTTTGAAAGCCTCAAACACCGGCGCACCGGCAGCTTGGTCTGGAAATTCACCGCCCCGCGGATTGTGCAAATCGCCATGCTGGTCCTGTTCTGCTCCGGCTTGCTGATCTTCGCGCGCCCCTTGTACCAACTCACGGAAAAGCGGCTGGGCGCCGACTGGCCGGTGGCCAACGGCCTGGCCTTGGTTTGGAGTCTGGGATTTGGCGTGGTGCTCCTGGCACCGTTGATCGCGTTGTGGCGCAACTTGGAGGCCGTGGCCATGATTTGCGCCGAGGCGGCCACTCAAGGGCGAGCCAGCCGGACGATTTTGCAACCGCTCTTCGAACGGCTGCTCAAAGGCGCGGCGGCGGCGGGGTTGCTGCTGTGGTTCTCGGCGCTCATTCCTTATTCCCTGTTCCCGTGGTGGGGCTGGGTGGTTTTGCTGGCGGTGTTTGCCACCCTGGCCGGCGTGTTTTGGCGGAAGCTGATCCGGTTGCACAGCCGGTTTGAGATTGAATTGCGAACCCAACTGGCGGCCTCCCCGTTTGCGAATGACCGCCCGGCCCCGGCGGGCTGGCCGGAATCCCGCAACCGTTGGAAATTGAATCTCGCCGAATACACCATTCCGGAGAACTCGCAGGCGGTGGCCCGGCCACTCTCCGCGTTGCCCCTGCGCCCGCAGTTCGCCTGCACCGTGGTCAGCATTGAACGCCAGGGCATCCCCATCCCCAATCCCTCCGCGAGCACCGTGTTGTATCCGAACGACAAAGTGCTGTTGCTCGGACACACGGAAAATTTACAGCGTGCCGAACGCTGGCTGCACGCCGAGCCGGAGGCGGAACAGACCGAGACCGCGCAGCTGGCGGATTTGGAGTTGGAACAACTGACCGTGCCCACCACCTCGAGCCACGTCGGCAAAACGCTGGAAGAACTCGCGTTGCACGCGGCGTTTGGCATCCAGATTGTGGGCATTGAGCGCGGCCAGCATTCCATCCTCAACCCCAACCGCGCCGAATCCCTGCAACCCGGCGACCAACTCCTCGTGCTCGGCACCCCCGAGCAGGTCAATGAAATGGCGTTCTGGCTCGCGACTTGATCCTGTCCAGTCGGGCGCCTCGTTGCTCAATTGCTGCCTCCTTTCAATCTCAATTTCATCATGAATCCCCGGACCATTTACATCACCGAAGCCGACATGCGCCGGCTCCAGCCTTTGCTCGAACGCCTGAAAAACTCGCGCGATGACCTGCGCGATTTGCAGGCGGAACTGACCCAGGCCCGCGTGGTGGCGCCCGAGGCGGTGCCGCCGGATGTCATCACCATGAATTCCAAGGCCCGGCTGCGCGACCTGGAGACGAGCGAGGAGATGACCTACACGCTGGTCTTCCCCGATCAGGCGGACATCGAACAGGACCGGATTTCGGTGCTGGCCCCGATCGGCACCGCGATGCTGGGTTACCGGGTGGGCGATGAATTCCAATGGACCGTGCCCGCCGGCACCGTGCGGCTGCGGGTGGAGGCCGTGCTTTACCAGCCCGAGGCCGCCGGCGATTACCATTTGTGAAGTCAAATCAGCGAAGTCCCGCAACCCGGGAAGCGTCCATCCCGGCAACCGCGACGATCAACGGAGGCGCGGCGTGAATCCCAACCCGGCCCGCCCTGTCCCGCTGATGGGCCGTGATGGGAGCGCGGGCTTGAGCCCGCTTCCGCGTGATGTTGCCGACGGGCCTTGCAGCGGCGTCAACTCTGTAGGCCGCGTCTCCTGACGCGGCACCATCCGGCGTGATGTTGCCGGCAGGCCTTGAAGCGGCGTCAACCCGGTAGGCCGCGTCTCCCGACGCGGCGCCATCCGGCGTGATGTTGCGGGCGGGCCTTGAAGCGGCGTCAACGCCGCGCGCCTCGAACGAAGGCAAATCGGCCACCGTTTTAGTGGATTTGCTCTCATGAACTGGCCGACCTCGAGTTTGCGTTCCCCGGCGGCGATTTTTGCGACCCGCACCGGCGATCTCTGAAACTGCGGGGCCGCACCCACTTGCGTCCTCCCGACGTCCCGCCGCGATTCCCGCCGAAGCCGCCAAAGCGCCCGTCCCTTTCCGCAGACAACGCCTCGGAAAGGCGCTTGTTCAACCCCGCTCATTTACCCAAAAATCGGATGATCCAATCTTCAGGATATTTTTCTTGCGCATCGAACCGGGCTCGTTTATTCTCAATCATAATCTTTAGAATTCCATGAGCGCCGCCCAACGACCAACGCGCCAACGCCGCATTCGTCAGATCATTCCGCCCCACCCCGCAACCCGCCCGCGAGATTTCCCGCATCAGCCAGTGACATGAAAAATCCAGTCGCCAACGAAGGGCCTCGCCGCCGGGGGCGGTGCTGCCCGACTGTTGTCGGGCCGAACGCCGCCGTTGGCTTGGTTGCCACCCGATTTTCGAAGCAACCGGGCCCGCCGGCGGGCCGCTCCGGTGCCGGCGCGGACCTGACGGGAGCGCGGGCGCGATGGCGTCTTGGGGGCCTTTTGTTGGCGGCGCTCACGCCAATCGCCCTCATCCTTCCAATGCCCGCTTACGCCCAGACCCCCACTGCGGACGACTTTAATCCGGGGGCGGGTAATCCGCAGATGGTTGATCGAGTGTATTCCTTGGCGGTGCAGGCGGACGGGAAGATTCTGGTGGGCGGGGAGTTCACCACGCTGGGCGGGCAGCCGCGCCATCACCTTGCCCGGCTGAACGCGGACGGGACGCTCGATCCCACTTTCAATCCGGGGGCGGGTAATCCGCAGACGGTTGATCGAGTGTATTCCTTGGCGGTGCAGGCGGACGGGAAGATTCTGGTGGGCGGGCGGTTCAGGACGCTGGGCGGGCAGTCGCGCCTTAACCTTGGCCGGCTGAACGCGGACGGGACGCTCGACCCCACCTTCAATCCGGGGGCGAGCTGGACTGTGTATTCCCTGGCGGTGCAGGCGGACGGGAAGATTCTGGTGGGCGGGAATTTCACCAGGCTGGGCGGGCAGCCGCGCGCTTGCCTTGGCCGGCTGAACGCGGACGGGACGCTCGACCCCACCTTCAATCCAAGGGCGGAGGGTGGTAATTCCCCCTTCGTGGATTCCCTGGTAGTGCAGGCGGACGGGAAGATTCTGGTGGGCGGGGAGTTCACCATGCTGGGCGGGCAGCCGCGCAATCACCTTGGCCGACTGAACGCGAACGGGACGCTCGACCCCACCTTCAATCCGGGGGCGGGGGATGGTAATTACCTCTATGTGTATTCCCTAGCGGTGCAGGCGGACGGGAAGATTCTGGTGGGCGGAGTGTTCATCACGCTGAGCGGACAACTGCGCTACGGCCTTGGCCGGCTGAACGCGGACGGGACGCTCGACCCCACCTTCAATCCGGAGATGGGTGGTGTTTATGCCCCCCACGTGCATTCCTTGGCGGTGCAGGCGGACGGGAAGATTCTGGTGGGCGGTTGGTTCACCATGCTGGGCGGGCAGCCGCGCGATAACCTTGGCCGGCTGAACAACACCGCACCTGCCACGCAGAGCCTCCGCTACGATGGCGTGACCATCACCTGGCTGCGGGGCAACACCAGCCCGAAAGTCTGGCGGACCACGTTTGACTACTCCACCGACGGGGTGTTCTGGACCAGCTTGGGTGACGGCATCCGCATCCCGGGCGGCTGGCAGTTGACGGGGGTGGCTCTCCCCGCTGACGGCACGCTCCGCGCCCGCGGCTTTGCCACGGGAGGATATGGCAATGCCTCGAGTGGGTTCGTGGAGAGCCTGGCGACCAAAACAAACGGATTACCGGCGGGCCACACATCCGGGATGCCAAGACGGGTCGTGGTGGTTGGAGAGCAACCCCAGTTGGAAGCCTTTCTGTCCCCCAACGGCGAGCCGGCGCTGATTCTCTACGCGCCGCCGGGCAGCACCAACACGCTGGAGTTCGCCACCCAACTGGAAGGGGCGCCCGTTTGGACTGCAGGCCAAACGGTGGTCCTGCCCACCAACGCGTTGTTCGAGGTGGTGCAACCCATTGGGATCACCAACAACGCCGTGTTCATCCGGGCGGTGCGAGAGTGAGACGGGATTCAGCGCGGAGGAAAGGCATGGCGTCATCGGTCGTGATTGAGGGGATCAGGGCTGACGCATCCCCTTCTGATGAGTCCCGGGCTTCAGCCCGGTGACGCTGATCCGGCGGCAAAAAAGCGGTTTGAACCGCTTTTTGTGCCTGACTGAAAAGCCGCTCCAGCGGTTCAAACCCGCGCCCCCAGTCCAACCCCCGGCTTCCGCCGGATGCCAGAGCAAATCAACGCAAACGGTGGCCGATTTGCCTTGGCCCGAGAAGCGCGGCGTTGACGCCGCTTCAAGGCCCGCCAGCAACATCACGCCGGATGGCGCCGCGTCGGGAGACGCGGCCTACAGAGTTGACGCCGCTTCAAGGCCCGCCGACAAAATCACGCGGAAGCAGGCTCAAGCCCTCGCTCCCGTCACGGCGACGATTTGAACAAGGCCCGGTAGTTGAACCGGTCGTTGGGGGCGGCGTCGCCGTTCAAAGTGAAATCCGTCCAATCCCCGGCGGCGATGCAATTGTCCGCCCATTTGAAATCCAATTGCGCGGGCGGCGACGTCTGATCCAACGCGGCACACGGAATGGACAATTCAAGCTGGTCGCCGGCCTGGCGCAGTTTCGCCTTGCCACACGCCTGCCAGGCATACTTCCCGCCTTGATTCCGTTCCACCGAACCGGGGGCGATCCGATTCACCACAAAATCGTATCCCAGCCAGCCGGTTTGCGCGTTGGCATCCGTATCAAGAAACAGCAGCATCCAATTCGTCCCCGACGGCGGTGTGATCGGGTCCTGGGTGCGGACATAAAAATACAAATGCCGGGAGTCAAAACTGACCTTGGCCGCCACGAAATCGTTCCGGCCCGTGTTGTTCGTGTACTGCACGTTGGCATCCCATCCCCGATGCCGGCGCCGCACGGGATCGCCGCGGGTATCGCGAAACTCCGGTTGCACCCCGCGCCAATCGGTGAACCGGCCATCCACCCGGATGCGCCGGGGTTTGACGGGCGGCAGCGGGCGCACGCCTTTGTAACGGCGCACGTACTGAACGAGTTGATAGTAGTAATTATCACCGTGCCCGCCTTTCATCGGCTCGATGTCGCGGCTGTGTTCCTGGTCAAACTGGTCCACAAACATGACCGGCAGACGGACGCCGTTGAAGTTGTTAAAACGGCCGGCAATCCATTCGTTCCAGCCGGTGACAAAAAGGAAACGCGGATCTTCCCGCAAGGCGCGCTCCCATTGCTCGGCGAAATTGAAGCCGTGCAAGACCGCGTCCGGCCGCGGATCGGTCCGGCCTTGGTGAAAGCTGCGCCCGTGCGCGCCCGGTTCGCTCATCGCACCGAGCCGCCCATTCACCGCGTTCTGGGCCACCCCCACGGCCATTTGTTCCTTTTCGCCCCGGGCGTTGCGGAAGACGTGCTGCGGATATACCTCCAACCAACTCCACATGTCTGGTTGCGTCTGGCCTTGAAAATAATCCGCCTGGGGTTTGCGGAAGGTGAAAAACTCGCGCAAACGCCCGACCTCGGCATCAAAGCGCGACCAGCGCAACGTGCGATCACCAGGCACCGGCTGGCCATCCGCCAGCGCCTGCCCGTGTGGTTGTACGTCATCCGTGTGACTCCACCAACCAATGGTGCCGACGGGATCGGTGGCTTCGAGAATGTATTGGCCGGGCGGGAACGCCGGGTCCTGCGTGAGCAGCAGCCAGGCGTTGTCGGTGACATTGGTGAAGCGTCGGGAACTGACGAGCCGGGCCGGGGTTTCATCGGTGAACAATTTCAAGGTGACCCCGGCGTTGGTGGTGTGGAACGTGGGAAAACTGCCGCCCACCGCGTGGAACGGTTGTTCAACGGTGAACCGTTGCGCCAGGGAATGTCCCGGCTGGAGCTGTGCCGGTGTGTTGCGCCGCCCGAATTCCTCGTGCGCAGCCAACAAGTCGGCATCGGCGAGGATCAACGGTTTGCCGTCCCAGTAAAACCAGAGATCCCGGGCCTGGCCGGTCGAGTAAAGATCACGCCACAACTCGAGCACCACCTTGCGGGGCGACCAGAAGGGGGTGAGAAACGCCACCTGCGGCGTGCGATTACCGGCGGCCCGCATCTCCCCCCAAACCCGCAAGAGCGCGCGATACCAGTGCGGATACGTGATCTGATTGGTCACGTCGAAAATGACGACGTCCACGCCGGCATCCGACAACATCTGTGCGTGCTTCCGCAGGACGCTTTCGTCGTCCGTGAGGTAATAGCCGAAGAGCGATTCCCCCCAATGATGCGGCGCGTGCAACGGTCCCCACAACGGACTGTCGGGTTTCTGCATCGCGTCCGGATCCTGCGCGAGAATCCGGGTGATATCGTACGGGCCGCCTTGAATATGTTTCCCCAGCCAGAGGAAATAAAAAATGCCGACGGTGCGGTCCGCGCGCGGCGGTCCCGCCTCGGCAGCCCCGGGAAGTTGGCGCCCCAGGGCGTCCGTGGCTACCCAAGTGTCGGCAAAGGTGTCCCAGTGTTCGGCGGCAGCCCCAGATAAAATCCCGAGCCAACAAACCAACCCAACTGCCATCCCCTTTTTCAATCGAGTGAGTTTTAGTCGCCGCCAGATTTTCAAGCGCGCGCGCCAGGACTCTGTTGCCAGAACAACCGGAAAGCGGGCCCGACTGGGCGGGCCCGACGAACGAAAAACAATCCCCGTCATGATTCAGTTGCCGCCCTTCATCCCACTGCTGCGCGGGATTCACGGCAATTCCGCCGAGGTCGCCGGATCACCATCGCGACTCGAACCGGTAATTTCCCGCTTCCACCGCCAACACGGCGCGATCGCCCTCCATGCGAAGCCACCGGACTCCGGGGGCCTTGTTCAGCGGACGTCCGCTTTCGAAAACCGTTTCCGCCGACTTCACCGGGAGATAAACCGTGGCCGAGGTGTTGGCCGGGATTGTGGTCTCCAACGCAAAACGATCAGCGCTGCGCCGCCAGTGGCTGACAATGCGACCGTGGATCGAATCGTAATGCGCCTTGACCCAGTGAATCGGGGACTGCTCGGACTGCCCGTCCGGCGTCGGAGGCGAAGGCCGGATGAGGATGCGTTGGAAGCCCGGACCGTCGTGGTCAATCCCCGCCAGACGGTTGAACATCCATTCGCACACCGCGCCAAACGCGTAATGGGAGAAGGAATTCATCTCGGCGTTTTGTTTGCCGCCAAAGCCCTTGTCCTTGGTGTAACTGTTCCAGCGTTCCCAAATCGTGGTCGCGCCCTGCTCGACTTCGTAACCCCACGACGGAAATTTGCGGCTCTGGAAATGCCGTACGGCGAGGTCGTGTTCCCCCGCGTCCGAGAGCACCGGCAGCAGCGGACGCGTGCCCAAAAATCCGGTCGTCATGCCGGAGTTGTCGGCGGTCTGGCCCTGGCGCAATTTATTCGCCAGCACCCGGCCCGCGGACGCCCGCCACTCATCCGGCATGATCTCCAGGAACAGGGCCAGCACGTACGCGGTTTGTGAATCCACCGTCAACGTGCCGTCGGGCTTCACGTATTTCCGCGCGAACGCCGCCTTGATGTTTTGATACAACTCGCGGTAGGCCGTCGCTTCGCGGGTCTTGCCAAGCGCTTGGGCCATGTCGGCCATCAGCTTTGCCGCGTGCCCGAAATAGACCGTATCCACAAACTCAATGGGGGTGGGCTCATTCATGTTTAGCCAATCCCCCCAGTGATTGCCGTGCGCGATGCCGAGGAAATTCCGACTCGCCGACTTGCGCCATTCGAGAAAACGCACCATGTGCGGCCAGCAACGCTCCAGGATGCGGGTGTCGCCGTAAACCTGCCAGATGGTCCACGGACAAATCACCCCCGCGTCGCACCACGCGGTGCCGAAATCCCAGCCGTGTTGGAAGGGATACGGCGCGTAACCGGGAAAGGCCCCGCTGGGACGCTGGCTTTCCATCAATTCGCGCAGCCATTTGGTGTAGAAAGCCGCCACGTCGGCGTTGTAGGTGGCGGTGCGCACATAGACCTGCGCATCCCCGGTCCAGCCAAAGCGCTCATCACGCTGCGGACAATCGGTGGGCAGATCGAGAAAATTGGCGCGCTGGGTCCAGACCACGTTTTTGAACAAGCGATTGGGCACGGGATCGGAACACTCAAAACTGCTGGTCAACGGCGTATCACTGTGCAGCACCAAGCCGGTGACCGCCTCTTTGCCCGGCACGCCGGGGTAGCCGGTCAATTCCACGTATTGGAAACCATGAAACGTGAAGCGCGGCGTCCACTCCTCGCCCCGCGGATCCCCGCGCAGGACGTAATGATTGATGGCGCGCGCTTTGCGCAGATTCTCGGTCATGAGCGTGCCGTCGGGATGCAGCATCTCGCCGTGGCGCATTTGGATGACCGTGCCCGCCGGACCTTTCACCTTCAGCCGCACCACACCGGCAAAGTTCTGGCCGAGGTTGAAAATATAAACCCCGTTGGTGGGAGAAGTGACGGCCACGGGCGTGAGGGTCTCGGTCACGCGCACCGGCACCCCGGGAAAGGCTTCGAGTTTCGGCGGCGCGTGGAAGGCGAGATCCACCGGATGCCCTTTGATGGCGATTTTGCCGTCGGGTTGGTCCGCATTCTGCCACTCATAAAACGTCGCGGGCTGGGGTCCGTTGTCCGCCGCGGCAATGGCTGCTTCCCAGTCGCGATCGTCAAAGCCGGCCTTCGTCCAGCCGGGTTGTTCCCGGCGCGCGTCGTAATACTCGCCCATCAGGAAGTCCGCCTCGCGAATGGGCCCGTCCCCGGTGGTTTTCCACGAGGCATCGGTCGCGATGATTTCCCGGGTGCCGTCGGTGTATTCGATCTCTAATTGCGCGCGGAACGCCGGGGTTTTGCCGTAGGTGTAACGGCCAATTTTCTCCGTGCCAATGCCGGTGAGCAGCCCGAACCCGATGTAGCCGGAATACCAGCCATCCGCCAGCCACACCCCCACGGCGTTGGCGCCGCGCGTCACCAGCGGCGTGACGTCATACGTCCAGTAATAGGCGCGCTCATGATAATCCGTCCAGCCAGGCGCGAACCAGGCATCGCCCACCCGCTGCCCATTCAGATACAGTTCATAGATGCCGAGCGCGGTTGCATAGGCGGTGGCGCGCTGCACGCGTTTCGGGGCCGTGAATTCCCGGCGGAACTGCCGGGCAGGCGGCAGGAACAAGCTCTGGGCATCCTTGTGAACCGGAGTCGCATCGCGATGGCTGATGTAATCCGCCTGCCAATCGCCCGCTTCCAGCAACCCCATCGTCCAACGGGCCGGCGGACTCCACGCGGAGCCTTTTCCGTGCTTATCCCAAACGCGCACCTTCCAGAAACAAGCCTGCCGCGACACGAGCGGTTGGCCCGCATAGGCGATGTTGACCGTCTGATCACTGGCCACCCGTCCGCTGTCCCACAAGTCGCCCACATTTTTCTTCAGCGCCGCCTCGGTGCTGGCCACCAGGATTTGATACGCCGTCTGCCGCTGCCCGCGTTCGCGGGATTCAACCCGCCAGGTCAAGCGCGGCTGGGTTTCATCAATCCCCAACGGATTAACCCGGTATTCGCAGCGGAGTGCGACCGGCTGCAACGCCGCCAAGACGCGCGCAGGCAAGTTGGCCCAAGCCAGACTGACGAACAGGAGGATAATCGTTAACCGGGAGCGCCTCGAACAAATGTGTTGTTTCATAACTCGTTGCCATTGTGGACAAAACCGCGGCGCTGGCAATCCCGCGTTTGGGCCGCGCAAGCGGACCGCTGCGAAGAAAGTCAGGTGCGCCCGCTTGGGAATAAGGATTTACGCGGGAGGATCGTTCGGTCATGCTGCGGGCGTTTGGAATACTTGTGACCGCATGAAACTGTCGTTGCTTTCGCTCCTGTTGGGCATTGGACTGGCCGTGCCGATGGCTTACGGCTTGGTCCGGCCTGCGCCCTTTGCCGCCGCCGCGCGGAAGTTGCCCCGGTCGTTACCGTGCGGCTACGCGCTGGTCACGCTGGCGACGATCTGGTTTTTGTGGAACCTCGGTCAGGAAAACATCGCGGACTTTGCGGCCTTCAAACCGCATCTCATGTTTGGCTTCGCCGCCATCGGGGTGGGCACGTGTATTTTTGTGAAGGATTTCCTCGGCGCCCGGGGGGTGGGCGTGACCCTGTTGTTGGTGGCCAAACTGATGTTGGACACCGGTCGGCCGCACTTGGAAACGACCCCTTGGGTGCGGGTCATTCAGCTCTGGGCTTACGCCATGATCATCGCCGGCATGTGGATCACCATTTCGCCCTATCGCTTGCGGGATCTGCTGGACTGGGGTACCGCCACCACGTCCCGCACCCAACGGCACTGCGGCCTGGGCCTCGTGTTTGGTCTGTTCGTCGCCGGGCTGGGGCTGACCGCCTTCCGCGGCTTGTGACGACGAAGCAAGGCCGCATCCTCGTCATCCGCGGCGGGGCGATTGGTGATTTCATCCTCACGCTGCCCGCCATCACCGCCCTGCGGCGCCAGTTCCCGCGCGCTCATCTCGAAATCCTCGGCTACCCGCACATCGCGCAACTGGCGCTTCTGGGCGGACTGGTGGATCGGGTGCAAGCCATCGAAGCACGGGGCTTGGCGGGATTCTTTGCGCGCGCGGGCGTGCTGGCGGAGGATCTCGGCGATTACTTCGCCGCGTTCGACGTCATCATCTCCTATCTTTATGATCCCGACGGCATTTTCCAAACGAATGTCGCCCGCTGCAGCCGCGCCCAGTTTATCGCCGGCCGCCACCGGCCCGACGAAAGCGAACCGCTGCACGCGACGCAGACTTTTCTAAAAGCACTGGAGCGGTTGGCGATTTTTGACGCCGATCCGGTGCCGCGCTTGGGATTGGGGCCGTGCGCCGACGTCTCCACCACGCTGGCGCTGCATCCGGGCAGCGGCAGCGAACGCAAAAATTGGCCGGAGGAGCGCTGGGCGGAACTGTTGCTCTGGTTGATCGAAGCCACCCGCATGCCGTTGCTGCTCGTCGGCGGCGAGGCCGAAGGCGGACGACTGGAGCGGTTGGCGGCGCCGTGGCCGCGCTCCCGCGTTCAAATCGCGCGCAGCCTGCCGCTCGCCGAACTGGCCCGGCGCCTGCAACATTGCGCCGGCTTCGTGGGCCACGATTCCGGCATCACCCACCTGGCCGCCGCCTTGGAGTTGCCCTGCCTGGTCTTGTGGGCTGATTCCGCGGAAGCCATCTGGCGCCCGCAGGGAAAACACATCCGCGTTCTCCGCGCGGCCACCGGATTGTCCAGCCTGAGCGTCGAACGGGTGGCCACGGAATTATCGTTCATCCGCCCCATTTGATTCCGAAGAACCCGGGTTCGATGAATCAAACCAGTTTTCATTGGGTGACCGTTTCCCGAGCGGAGGCGGCGCGCGTTATCCAGTAGCCCGGCGGGCGGCGGCTTGCTATTACTGACCCATGAGACGATGCATTTGGCAAACGGGATTTCTGTTCCTGATCAGTCTGGCGCTGGCCCGGGCGGATGCGGTGGATGACCTGGTCCGCGCCGCAATGAAAGAACACGACATTCCCGGCGTGGCGTTGCAAGTGATCCGGAACGGGCAGACGGTGAAAACCGGCGCCTACGGATTCGCCAATCTGGAATGGGAACAACCGGTGACTCTCGAAACAGTTTTTGAAATCGGATCGCTGACAAAGACCTTCACCGCTGCCGGCATTCTGATGCTGGCCCAGGAGGGCAAACTGTCCGTGGACGACCGCCTCCAAAAACATCTGCCGGAAATTCCTCCCGCCTGGACCAACGTCACGCTGCGGCATCTCCTGAACCACACGTCGGGCATCAAGAGTTACACCGGCTTGGATGGCTTTGAATTGACGCGGCGGCAGACGCGCGCGGAGTTCATCCGCAAGCTGGCCGCGCAACCGCAGGAATTTCCGCCGGGCGAAAAATACAAATACTGCAACAGCGGCTACAGCCTCCTCGGATACGTCATCGAAGCCGCGAGCGGCACCAATTATTGGGCGTTCCTGGCCGGGCGCATTTTCCAACCGCTGGGCATGAAGGCCACCACCGACCGCGATCCCCGCCAGATTGTGCCGCATCGCGCCAGTGGTTATGAACACGCCCGCGGGAAACGCATCAATCGCGATTACGATGTGACCGACGTGTTCGCCGCGGGCGCCATCGTCTCCACCGTGGGCGACCTCGCCCGTTGGAACGCAGCTTTGGATGCCGATGCCCTGTTATCCGCACAAAGCAAAACGTGGATGTGGACCCCGGGCCGGTTAAATGACGGCAGCGCCACGAGTTATGGTTTGGGCTGGCGGGTGGACCAAAAATCCGCCGGACCACACCGGATCGGCCATAGCGGGTCCACCTCCGGCTTTTCCGCCAGCTTCCAGCGTTATCCGGATGGACGGCTCGTCGTCATTGTGCTAACCAATACCGACAAAGAAATTGCCACCCCATTATCGGATAAAATCGCGGCCCACTACGCGTCGGCGCAGGAGTAATGCCCGCCGAATCGTGACCTCCGGGACCGCAAAAGCGGCGTTTCCGGGGCTGCCCGGCGTTTTTTGGCGCCGCGCAACATCCTCATTTACAACCAGATAGATTATTGTAAGAATTTAAGATTGAAATTTGCCGCAGAGTTTGGTTAGGTAAAGCGACGCGGATGGGGTGGAAAGAACCTACACGCGTCACACGGCGCCCGCGGGTGGTGCGTGCAACAGTGAACCGGACATGGAGCGCGAGTTCGTCTCCGGGATCAACGCGAAATCAGGTTTTGCCGGTCCGCTGCCGCCTCCCGCCCGGTGTCGGATACCGGGTGTTGCGAGTCGGGAAACAAGCCTGCCTGACAAACCAGTTCAAGACGATTTCAAACAGAGTTTGGCCCAGCGTGTCAGACGCAAAATATGGCGACAAAGCAGAAGCAGAAAAAAGCAGTTAAATCGGTGAAAAAATCCAAGGCGGCCAAGCCAGCCAAGGTTGCCAAAGCGGCTAAAGCGGCCAAAGTGGGCAAGACAGCCAAAGCGGTCAAAACGGGCAAGCCGGCCAAGGCCAAGCCCGCGCCGCCCGAGCCGCCACCCCGGCCCCCGACGCTGCGCCGGCGTTTCGTTCTCGGCAGCATGAAACGCAAAGCGACCCGCCGTCCGCCGGCATCCGTCCGCGCGCCGGCGACGAAACCGCAGGCGCCCGCTCCGGCGGGGGCCGCTGCGGAAACCACGCCGCGCCGCCAGGCCGCCGATTTGAGCGAGGCCGTAAAAATCCTCGTCCATCTGGCCAGCGAAAACGGCCACGTCACCTACGACGACATCAACGACATTTTGCCGGACGGCATCTCGGCCGAGGATCTGGACGATCTCTACACGAAGTTGCGCACCTTGGACGTCGAAATCGTTGAGCAATCCGAAGTGGAGCGGCCCAAAACCGCCGAAGCCGAGGAGGAAGAGGAGCGGCTCGACGCCTTGGACGATCCCGTGCGGATGTACATGAACCAGATGGGCAAGGTGCCGCTGTTGACACGCGAGCAGGAAATCGAAATTTGCAAGCGGATCGAAGACGCGGAACTGGAGATGAAGCAGATTGTTTACGGCTTCGGGTTCACCGCCAAGGAACACATCGCCATCGCGGAAAAACTGCTTTCCGAACCGCCCAAGGAACGGTTCGACCGCGTGGTCGTGGACAAAAAAGTGCCCAACCGCGAAGCGCATCTGCGCGAACTCCGCAAGCTGGTGAAACAAGTCCGCGCCCTCGATCACAAGGTGGATGCCAAATACGCCGCCTGGCAGAAATCCGCGGGCAAAAAGTCGCCGGACCGCGCGCTGGCCCTCTTCCGGAAGCTCGACAAAAGCCTCCAGGCCACCTTTGGCAAATTTTTCTACAAACAGAAGGTGCTCGAGGAAATGGTCGTGGTGGCCGGCAACGTCCACGAGCGTTTTCAGAGCAGCCTGCGGCAGTTGGACCTGCTGGGCCGACTGCGCAAAACCCCCGACCGCGAAAACACGGTCAAAGCCGAGCGCCAGAAAATGGCCAATCTCGAATTGTTTGTGCGCATGCCCCGCGAGGATTTCTTCAAGGCCTTCGCGGAGTTGAAAGCGGCCGCCGACCGCGCCCACCGGGCCAAGACCCACATGGCCGAGGCCAACCTCCGGCTCGTGGTGTCCGTGGCCAAGAAATACACCAATCGCGGCCAGTCGTTCTTGGATCTCATTCAGGAGGGCAACATCGGCCTGATGAAAGGCGTTGAGAAATTTGAATACCGCCGCGGCTACAAATTCTCCACCTACGCCATCTGGTGGATCCGCCAAGCCATCACCCGTTCCATCGCCGATCAGGCGCGCACCATCCGCATTCCGGTGCATATGATCGAGACGATGAACAAGCTGTGGCGCGCCCAGAAACAACTCACCCAAGAGCTGGGCCGGGAACCGTCCCCCGAGGAGATTGCCGATGAAATGCACATGCCCGTCAGCCGCATCAATTCCCTCCTGAAAATGGCGCAGCAACCCATCTCGTTGCACGCGCCGGTGGGCGACGACGGCGATGTCAGCGTGGGCGATTTCATCGAAGACAAATCGGCGGAAAACCCGCTCGATGTCACCAGCTACAGCCTGTTGCGGGAAAAACTTGCGGACGTGCTGGCCAGTCTGACCGAACGCGAACGCAAAATTCTGGAAATGCGGTTCGGCCTGCTGGATGGCTACGAACGCACCCTCGAGGAAATCGGCAAGATGTATCACGTCACCCGCGAACGCATCCGGCAGATCGAAGCCAAGGCGCTGCGCAAACTGCGGCACCCCACCCGCGTCCGCCATCTGCAGGGCTTCCTCGAAACCGCCGAGGAAATCGCCGCCTGACCGCCCGCGGCGCCGCCGGACCGGAACGGCGGCCCCGCGCGCCTTGGAGAACCAAAACCGGAGTCACAATTATGAAAGCGACCTACTACGGACATAGTTGTTTTGCGGTGGAAACCGCCGGGCACACGCTGCTCTTCGATCCCTTCATCACCCCGAACGAACTGGCGCGCCATCTGGACATCCACAAGGTGCGCGCCGATTTCATCCTCATTTCCCACGGGCATTTTGATCACCTGGCCGACGCGGTCGCCCTCGCCCAACAAACCCACGCCCTGGTGATTGCCAACTACGAAATCACCGTCTGGCTCGGCCAGCAGGGCGTGACCAAAACCCATCCGCTCAACCACGGCGGCGGCGCGTCCTTTGCCTTCGGCCGCGCCAAGTTCACCCCCGCGATCCATTCCAGCGGCCTGCCCGACGGCACCTACGGCGGGAATCCCGGCGGCTTTCTCATCGAGACAGCCGCGGGGGCCTTCTACTACGCCGGCGACACCGCCCTCACCTACGACATGAAGTTGATCGGCGAAAGCACGCGTCTGCGCTTTGCCGCGCTGCCCATCGGTGACAACTTCACCATGGGCGTGGAGGATGCCATCAAAGCCGCCGAGTTCGTGCAATGCGACGAGATTCTCGGCCTGCATTACAACACCTTCCCGCCCATCCGCATTGACCCGGAGGCCGCCATCCAAAAATTCCGCGCCGCCGGCAAGCATCTCCGCCTGTTGTCACCCGGCGAGAGCCATCATTTCTAGAGCGTTTCCATCAAACAGGTAGCGATGTCCTCACCGGCAGCCCCTCACCCCGTCCCGCTCCCCATCCGATGGGGAGCGGGTGGCCGTCAGGCCGGGTGAGGGGTCGGCGAACCGTTGGGCGCTACATTATTTCTGCACCCGCTCTATAGCGGTTTAACTAAAACTGTGGCCGTGACTGGAGCGCGGGCTTGAGCCCGCTTCCGCGTGCTTTTGCCTGCGGGCATTGAAGCGGCGTTAAGAGCCTGTGTGAAAAACATTCGCTTGATGGATAAATCATTGAACCTTTTTGGTGCGCGCGGCGTCTTTCCTCGCAGGATGAACTGGATCGAAGGTGCGGATCGTCAGCAAACCCAACTGTTGCCCGCCGCCTTGGACGATTCTGTCGGGCCCGACAACCCCGTGCGTTTTCTGGACGCCTTCGTCGCCAAGCTCGACTTGCGCGCCGCCGGCTTTGGCTTCCCCAAGGAAGACCCGCAGGGGCGCGGTCGGCCCGCCTACCATCCCGCCGACCTGCTCAAGCTCCACCTCTACGGCTACCTGCATCAACTCCGCTCCAGCCGCCGGCTGGAAGCCGAGTGCGTACGCCATCTGGAAGTCCTCTGGCGGCTGCGCCAATGGCGGCCCGACTTCAAAACCATCGCCGCCTTCCGCAAGGACAACGCCGCCGCCTTCAAAGCTGTGGGGCGCGAGTTCACGCGCCTGTGTCGGCCGCTGGATTTGTTTGGGGGTCAACTTCTGGCCATTGACGGCACGAAGATCAAAGCCAGCAACGCCGCCGATCGCAACTGGAGTCAGCGCCAACTGGAAAAACAACAGGCGTCGCTTGAAGCCAAGCGGGACGAATATTTCAAGGCCCTCGAACAAGCCGCCGCGCCGGACGCGCCCGCCGCGGCCACCGCACCCAGGGCGCCGGAGCTGAAGGAAAAGATCGCGCGCCTGACCGAACGCCAAAGCCAGATCCAGGAACGCTTGCGAACCCTGGCCCAAACCGGCGAGCGCCAGCTTTCGGCCACCGATTCCGACCGTCGCGGGATGAAGGGCGCGCCCGGCCACGTCGTGGGCGACAACGTGCAGGGCTGCGTGGACGCCAAACACCCCCTGCTGGTCACCACCGCAGTCACCACCACGGCTGCCGATCAAGGTCAGTTGGCGCCCGTGGCGCAAGCCGCCCAAACCGAACTGAAAATCCAGCACGCCGACGTGGTCGCCGCCGGCGGTTACTTCAAAAGCGAAGACATCAAGATCTGTCAGGAACTGGGCCTGGAGCCACATCTGCCCGCCGGGGCGAATTCGCCGAGCGAACGGGCCGGCCTGTATGGCAAGGACGATTTTTGTTACGACGCGGACAAAGATGTTTACCAGTGTCCCAACGGAGGCGAGTTGAGCCGCCGCCGGCAGATGGCAGACAAAGGCCGGGGGCTGTTCAACTATGACAATCCTGAAGCCTGCGCCGGCTGTCCGCTTCGAGCGCGCTGCACCCCAGCGGCCTATCGCACCGTGAGCCGCTGGGAACACGAAGCGGCGCTGGAACGAATGGCGGCGGCCGGGGCAGCGGCCCCGGAGAAACTGGCGGCGCGCAAGCCCCTGATCGAACAGGTGTGGGGCACACTCAAGTGGCGGCGGCCGGGAGGATTTGGGGTGCGCGGCAAGGTGACAGTGGAGGCCGAAGTGAGCCTGGCGCACTTCGGATACAATCTGAAACGGGCGCGGGCGGTGGTGGGGTTGGAAAAACTACGGGCGGCGCTCAAAGCATGGAGTCCCAAGCCGGCTGGCAGCGGGGTGAAAGCCGTCGTGAAGTCCGTGGCGAGTATTGTGACCGATGCGATCCAAGGTGGTCAGACTATCGTACAGAGTTGGCGGACGCACCTTCGCCGCTTTGGGCAAGTTTCTTCCGTAACCGTATGAACATGCCCCCCCCTGTTTTTTACACAGGCTCTAAACGCCGCGCTCCTCGGGCAAAGGAAAATCGGCCACCGTTGTAGTTGATTTGCTCTAACGCGCCGCCCGCCCGGATGCTGGGCGGCCCGGAATTGCGTAAAAAAGGCGGCAAGCCGCGCCCTCGGCGCTGTGGGTAAGGCGGCATCATCCCAGAGAAAAAAAGCTTCCCTTCTGGCGCGGGCGGGGATAAAATGGCATCATGAAAACCGGCGCCAATTGCAAACTCCTCTTCCTGGCAATCTTGATCGGAGGCGGCATCGCTGGCTATTCGGAAGAGCAGCAAGCTCCCCGCACCACATCGAACTCCATAACCGAGTTGAGAGCCAAGGCGGACCAAGGTGATGCGGAGGCACAATACAATCTGGGCTTTAAGTATTACCTCGGCAAAGGCGTGCCCAAGGATGCGGCGGAGGCGGTCAAATGGTACCGCAAGGCAGCCGACCAAGGCCACGCAGAGGCACAATGCAGTCTGGGCTTCAGTTATTACTTCGGCGAGGGCGTACCCAAGAACGCAGCGGAGGCGGCCAAATGGTTTCGCAAGGCAGCCGACCAAGGCTACGGGGCGGCACAATACAGTCTGGGCCGCATGTATTACCTCGGCGAGGGCGTGCCCCAAAACAAAGCCGAGGCGTTAAAGTGGTACCGCAAGGCAGCGGATCAGGATCTCGCAGAAGCACAATGCTTGCTGGGCGTCATGTATGCCCAAGGCATGGGCGTACCCCGAGATGTAGCCGAGGCGTTAAAGTGGTACCGCAAGGCAGCGGATCAGGATCTCGCGGAAGCACAATGTCTTCTGGGCAAAATGTATGTCAACGGCGAGGGCGTACCCAAGGACGCGGCGGAGGCGGTCAAATGGTTTCGCAAAGCAGCCGACCAAGGCGACGCGGACGCACAAGGCTGGCTGGGCGCCATGTATGTCCTCGGTGAGGGCGTACCCAAGGACGCGGCGGAGGCGGTCAAATGGTTTCGCAAAGCAGCCGACCAAGGCGACGCGGACGCACAAGGCTGGCTGGGCGTCATGTATGTCCTCGGTGAGGGTGTACTCAAGGATGCAGTTGAGGCGGTGAAATGGTTGCGCAAAGCAGCCGACCAAGGCCAGGCGGACGCACAATGGTTGCTGGGCGATATGTATGCCGACGGCAAGGGCGTGCCCAAGGACGCCGCCGAAGCGGTCAAGTGGTACCGCAAGGCGGCGAACCAAGGCCACGCGAATGCGCAAAACGATCTTGGCTTTATGTATGCCAACGGCAAGGGCGTACCCAAGGACGCCGCCGAAGCGGTCAAGTGGTTTCGCCAGGCGGCGAACCAAGGCCATGCGTGGGCACAATACCATCTGGGCCGCAGGTATGCCCAAGGGGAAGGCGTGTCCAAGGACATTGCCGAAGCGGTCAAGTGGTTTCGCCAGGCGGCGGACCAAGGCCACGCGTGGGCACAATACCGTCTGGGCCTCAGTTATGCTCGCAGCGAGGGTGTGCCCAAGGACGCCACCGAAGCGGTCAAATGGTATCGCCGAGCAGCCGACCAAGGCCACTGGCCGGCACAATGCAGTCTAGGCGCCATGTATGCCCAAGGCACGGGCGTGCCCAAGGACGCAGTAGAGGCCTACAAATGGTTCAACCTTGCGGCGGCGGGCGGAGACCCGGAGGTGGCGAAGCAGAGAGCGGCTCTGGAGAGAAAGCTGTCGCGCTCGCAAATCGCCGAAGGCCAGCGCCGCACCCGGGTATTTATGGAGGAACAAGCGGCGGTGGCCCGGAAAGGCGAATACAAAATAGGAGACACCCCTTTTTTGGAAGACGATATGCCCAAGGGCAGCGGTACCGGTTTTTTCATCACCGAAGATGGGTTTCTCGTGACTAATGCCCATGTGGTCCACGGTGCCGCGTACGTTCGCCTGTTCACCCGTGCAGGCTTGATTCCTGCCCGGATTGTAAAGGAGGATACAGCCAATGACCTGGCATTGCTCAAGGGGAACGGCCGGTTTGCGACCTTGCCGGTTGTCCCGAGCCGCAAGGTGCGCCTGGGGAGCACAGTTTGCACGATTGGTTTCCCCAATATCCTTTTGCAAGGGTTGGCCCCCAAGCTGACCAAAGGTGAGATTTCGGCGCTATCTGGTACAGGGGATGACGCGCGGTTTTTCCAGATCAGCGTGCCGATACAACCAGGCAATTCGGGCGGGGCGTTGGTGGATGAACGGGGCAACGTGGTGGGCGTGGTGGTAGCCTCGTTGAAAGAAATTGACACGTTCGAGATCTCCGGTGCGTTGCCGCAAAACGTCAATTACGCTGTTAAGAGCAGCTATCTGCTGGGTTTTCTGGAATCCGTCCCCGAGGTCGCCTCCCGGCTCAAGGCAGCTAACGCAACGGACCAGAAGTTTGAGGATATGGTCGAGGCGGTGGAGCAGGCCACCGTGCAGGTGCTGGCGTATTGAACTGTCCGTCTCAGCCGTCCCGCAGGGAAACCGGTCATCGCGGCGGATTTCAGTTGAACATCCGCCTTGGCGCCGCCGGCAGGGAACTGCCGGGTCAGTGGCATTTGACGTGGAATGGCGCTCTTGGCGGGCATCGCCCAACCCGGGTTCCTTTGGGCGAAAATGAATGGCGCACCCGTCAGGAGTTGAACCTGAAACCTTCTGATCCGTAGTCAGACGCTCTATCCAATTGAGCTACGGGTGCGCACGCCAGCCGAACATCCGGCGAGTCCCCGCCACACTAGCGCGCCCCCAAAGGGCAAGTCAATCCCGCGCTGTAAAATTCTGGCCGCGGAAAAGCCGTTCCGGACTCGCCAACGCGGTTGTTCCCCGGCATGGTGAAGCCATGACAACCACTGCGGAAGCCACTGACCGTTGCCAGGCCCGTCGCCGGCGGTTCCCGTGCCTTGCGGGATGGCTCGGCCTCATCCTCGCGTTGGCCGGCCCGCCGAATGGGCCTGCGGCGGATTGGCCGGCGTACCGGGGGACCCAGGGGGACGGCATCTCGCCCGAAACCATCCCTCCGTCCTGGCCCGCCACCGGCCTGAAACGGCTCTGGCGGGCGGACACCCCCGGCGGTTTTAGTTCCTTTGTTGTCGCGGGCAACCGCGCGTTCACCGTGGTCAACCAAGGCGCCGGCAACGCGGCGGCGGAAACCTGCGTGGCGTTCGACGCGGCCACCGGCAAACAACTCTGGGCCACCCCAACCGGGCGCGCCCAGTATCCGGGCGGCGGCGACAGCGGCGCCGCGGGGAATCGCGGCGGGGACGGTCCGCGGTCCACGCCCGCGACGGATGGCCAACGGGTCTGGGTTTATTCCAGCGCCCTGGTGCTGCACTGTCTCGATGCCGCCACCGGTAAAGGGCTTTGGCAAAAGGACATCGCGGCCGCCCACGCCGGACGAAACATTGATTGGAAAAGCGCCTTGTCGCCGATGGTGGAAGGCCCGTTGGTGTTGATCGCCGGCGGCGGACCGGGACAGGCCTTGCTGGCTTTCCGAAAGGACACCGGCGACCTCGCCTGGAAAAGTGGCGACGCCCCCATGACCTATGCCAGCCCGGTGATGGCCACGCTTCACGGGCAGCGTCAGGCCCTTTTTCTGCTGCAAAGCGGTTTGGTGGCGGTGCATCCGCAAACCGGCGCGCGGCTGTGGGATTTTCCGGTGCCGCATCGCACGGCCACGGCCTGCTCGCCGGTGGTCGCCGGCGATCTGGTGTTCTGCACGGCCGGTTACGAGGTGGGTGGCACGGTCTGCGCCGTCAACCGGCAGGGCGATACGTTTGCCGCGCGCGAAGTGTGGCGCCACCGGGGCAACGCGCGGGCGGCCAGCCTCTGGAGCACCCCAGTGCATCACGCCGGATATCTTTATGGCATGATCAGTTTCAAACAATACGGCGATGGCCCGCTCAAATGCCTGGACCTGCGTACCGGCGACGTGCGATGGCAACAACCCGGTTTCGGAGCGGGCAACGTCATCCTCGCCGGACAACATCTGATCGCACTAAGCGACGACGGCCACTTGGTATTGGTCGAGGCCAATCCGGAGGCATACCGGGAGAAAGGCCGGTTCAAAGCCGTTGCCGGCAAATGCTGGAGCGCCCCGGCGCTGGCCAACGGCCGGTTGTATGTGCGCAGCACGAAAGAAGGCGCGTGTTTCGAGCTGTCCACCGCACCCGGCGCGCCTTAGCCGCCATCGCATCAAGCTCTTCATCCGCAGATGGCGCCGATTCACGCCGATGAGGCACCGAAAAGGATCTGCGTTATCTGCGGACCCGTTTATCCGGCGGTTGACGAAAAACAAGGACCTGATCCCCTCCCCCGCCCTTCGGGAAGCGGCGCAGATTAGGCTGGCCTTCCGGCGCCGGTGCGCGGATGCTGTAACCCGCTTGGCAGCGAAGCCACCATGACGACATCAACGCCCTCCTTTCATCTCCCGCGTCGCGAGTTCCTGAAAATCTCGATTCTTTATGCCGGCGCCCTGGCGTTCCGCCCGCGGGGCCGCCTCCACGCCGCGCCCGCCACCGTCCTTCCGCCGCGCACTTTTCATCCGTATCCCAATCACATTGTCTGGGGCCCGGGCGGGCAAAGCCTCCGCCGTGAGGTGGCGCTGGGGGTCAGCCACGACGCCGATCCCGGCGTGGTGACGATGATGAAGGAAACTTGGCGGCAGTTCACCTTTGGCGCGGTGAAATTGAAGCTGACCCGCGCGGCAACACTTCAGCCGAACGAGTTTTCTCTGGCGGGCGCTCCGCCTCCGTCACTGCGCGCCAACGCCACTTACGCGCTGACAGTGGACGCCTCGGGCATCGCCGGCTGCGGGAAGGACACGGCGGGTCTGCGGCACGCGTGGTTCACGCTGCTGCAACTCCTGGCGCCCGACGACACGGCGGGCGGGCTCCAGTTCACGGTACCGGAGGTGTCCATCCAGGATTGGCCGGCGCTGGCGTTTCGCGGATTACACCTCTGCATCTTTCGCGAGACGCCCCCGGAGATGATCACGAAAGCGATCCGGCTGGCGGCGTTCTATAAATTCACGCATGTAGTGCTGGAGTTCTGGGGCATGTTGCGGCTCCGCGCGCTGCCCGAACTGGCGTGGCCGGAGGCATGGTCGAAAGCGCAAGCGGGCCGGCTCATGACGATGGCGCGCGGTCTGGGGCTGGAGATCATCCCGATGTTCAATTGCTGGGGCCACGCCAGCGCCAGCCGCATCAAACATGGCCGGCACGTCGTGTTGGATCAGAATCCGCGCCTGGCACCGTTGTTCGAACCGGACGGCTGGACCTGGTGCCTGACCAACCCACGCACGCAGGCGTTGCTCCGCGACGTGTGCGACGAACTGATCGCGGGCGCGGGCCCGGGACAGTATTTCCACATCGGATGCGACGAGGCCTATTCCCACGCGACGTGCGACCGCTGCCGGCAGACCGACGGAGTGCAGTTGTTCGCCGATCACGTCAACCAGTTGGCCGCCCACCTGGCCCGGCGCAGTCGCCGTGCCATCATGTGGGGCGACGCGCTGCTGGAACGGGGGCAATGGCCGGCCGGATTCTCGGCCAGCGGCACCGCGGCGCAGCCGACCCATGAAGCGCTGGACCGTCTCTCGCGTCAGATCGTGATTGCCGACTGGCACTACAACGTCACCCAGGGCGACGTGCCAACCCTGGCGCACTTCCGTCGCCACGGCTTCACGACGCTGGCCTGCCCGTGGAATACGCCCGGCAACATCCGCACGCTGGCCCAGGCCGCCGCCGCCAACCAAAGCGGATTGCTGATGACCACCTGGCACCATCTGGTGCAGAGCATCCCCACCCTGGCGTGGACGGCCAACTGCGCGTGGTCGGAAAATCATGCGGCGCTCGGTTTGCGGCAAATGGACTGGGCGTTGATGCGTGCCACCACCGCCAGCCATCTACGCCAGCTCGCCCCCGCGCGCGGCCGGTTCAAACAAGCCGGCTGGAATCCGTTCGAACTGCCGGCCGAGGTGGATTGACGAAGCCGGAATTGTCCGACCCGTCCGACCCCGCAACGCCCCATTCAATCCGAAGGGATGGAACTCCCCTCGCCTGTTTTCTGAACGAACCGGGACAGATTGTGAAACGCAAACGCCGCCGCGCGTTTATCCGCGCAGACAGCGGATGATGGCGCGGATGAAGTCGGGGTTGCTGCCGCAACAGCCGCCGATGAAATTCGCGCCGCCTTGCACCAGCGCCGGCACGGACTGGACAAATTCTTCGGGTGTCGTCGTGTAAGTGGCGCGTCCCTCCACCCACTGTGGCAAGCCGGCATTGGGTTTGAACCAAAGCGGACGGTCGGTGGCCGCGCGGAAACGCCGGCAGAGCGGCGGGAATCCGGCAATGCCCTGCCCGCAATTCGCACCCAAGACATCCGCGCCCGCCGCGCTCAACGCCTCCGCCGCCTGTTCGGGCGTGTTGCCCATCATGGTCCGGTCCTTGTCCCGCCCGGAATCGAACACCATGCAGGCGACCACGGGCAACCCGGTCTCCGCGGCGGCGGCCACCGCCAGCCGGGCCTCCTCCAGATCGCACATGGTTTCCACAACGATCGCCTCGGCGCCGGCCTGGGCAAGGGCCTGGGCTTGTTCCGCAAACGCGGCGCGCAATTCGTCAGCCGTCACCTCGCCCGTCAGGATCATTTTGCCGCTGGGCCCAAGCGAGGCGAACACATACGCGGCCCCGCGGGCGGCGCGTCGGGAAATCTCCACCCCGGCGCGGTTGATCGCCGGGACATCTGCCGCGCGACCGGTCTCCGCCAGCCGCACCCGGTTGGCGCCGAAGGTGTTGGTCAGGATGACCTGGCTGCCCGCTTCCACATACGCGCGCGCCACCGCTTCGACTTTCGCCGGGTTCGTGAGATTCCAGAGATCGGGAAACTCGCCGACGCCGAGCCCTTGCGCCTGCAGTTGCGTACCCCATGCGCCGTCGGTGACGACCGGCCCGGCGGCCAGCAGTTTTTCGAGCAACGGTTTCATGGGCGGCACCGAGACGCAGTGAAACCGGCGGCTCAGACGGCGAGGATTTTCTTGGCGACGGTGACCGCGCCGACGGCGTTGTCGCTGAAGCCGTCCGCGCCGATTTCATCCGCGTAGCGCTGGGTGATGGGCGCGCCGCCGATGAGCACCTTGACCTGGTCGCGCACGCCCGCCTCTTTGAGCGCGTTGATCGTGGTGCGCATGGCCGGCATGGTGGTGGTGAGCAGTGCGGACATGGCCACGATGTTCGCGCCTTTTTCCTTCACCGACGCGATGAACTGCTCCGGCGCCACGTTCACGCCCAGATCAATGACCTCGAAGCCATTGCCTTCGAGCATGGCGGCCACCAGATTTTTGCCGATGTCGTGCAGGTCGCCTTTGACCGTGCCGAGCACCACCCGGCCGGCGGGTTCCGCGCCGCTGGCGGCCAGCAACGGACGCACCAGCGTCAACGCGGATTTCATGGCGCGGGCCGCGATGAGCAACTCGGGGACGAAATAGTCATTGCACTCGAAGCGCTCGCCCACCTCGGCCATGGCCGGGATCATGTAATCATTCACCAGTTGCATTGGCTCGATGCCCGCCGCCAACGCTTTCTCGGTTATTTCATGCGCCATTTGGGCGTCGCCCTCCAGAATGGCCGTATGCAATTTTTTAATCTCTTCCATAATTTTCCCTTTCCCATCTATCTCCGACGACCCGATTTGCCGTAACGCTGAATTACGCATCCAGCCAGGTCAAGCGAAACCGACCGGCTCCGCGCATCCTCCTCTTAGACCAGCCGGCGAGTTTTTGGTTCATGGAAAAAACCCAAGCCGCCCCACCCCGCCATCCCGCCGGAGCGTGGCGACCCGCCCCGGTCAGGCCGGCAATTTGTAGGGCGCCCGGTAGGGCGTGCGCAAAAGTTTGTTGGCGGCGGCGTTGTTTTTGAATTTCTCGGCCCGCGCATCCCATTCCAAGCAGGCTTTCATCCGGAGCGCGATGTTGGCCAGCAGGGTCGTGGTGGTGCTGCGGTGGGCGGATTCGGGGTCCGAGTTGCACGGTGTGCGGCTCTTGAGGCAATCCAAGAAATTCCGCGCATGGTAGGCGGTGTCGGCGTTGCCCTGAACCTTCCGCGGCTCGATCATGGGCGCGGCCCCGGTGCGCCAGCCCGGGCCGCCGCGGCGGGTCGGCGCGAATTGGGGGAATTCATTGGGCGTGATCTTTTCCGGCACCACTTCCCAGCCGTTGCTGCGGAAATAAAGCGTGCCTTTCGTGCCGCGAAATTCCAGCTCGCAGGGCACTGCGGCGGCGGCCGCGCCGTTGGCGTTGATCTGCGTGAACGTGACCAGGGTGTTGCCGGGATAATGCCAGAGGGCCTCCATCGTGTCCGGGATGTCCCGGTTATCCTCGAGCACAAACTTCCCGCCCAAAGCCGTCACCGTCAGCGGCGCCTCCTGGCCCAGCGCCCAGTGAATCTGGTCGAGGTAATGGATGCCGTTGTTGGTGATTTGTCCGCCGCCGTAATCGAAGAACCAGCGGAAATAATAGAGGCCGCGATTTCGGTTGTACGGCACTTTCGCCGCGGGCCCGAGGTAGGTTTCCCAATCCATGCCCGGCGGCGGCGCGCTGTCGGCCGGATGGCCAATCCCCTTGGGCCATTCATTTTGGATGTGCCACGTGCGCACAAAGGAGACGTGGCCAATCCCGCCGCCGCGGATGAAATCCGCCATCTCCCGACACATGGGCGAGGACCGCCGGTGCAATCCGACCTGGCAGATGCGTTTGGTTTTCTTGATGGCCTCGACGATGGCCCGGCCTTCGTTCACTCCGAGCGACATCGGTTTCTCCAGATAAATATCCTTCCCGGCGGCGCAGGCGTGGATCGTTTGCAATGCGTGCCAATGGTCGGGCGTACTGATGACCACCGCATCCACGTCTTTCAACTCCAGCAGCTTGCGATAATCCGTGAACTGTTTCGGCTGGTTGCCGAGCTTGGCGGCGGCAAAATCCAGATACGGTTGATACACGTCGCAAATCGCCACCACCTCGGCGTCCGGTTGCTTCAAAAAAGCGTCCAACACCTGGTCGCCGCGGTTGCCCACTCCGATGAACCCGAGGCGGACGCGTTCATTGGCGCCCCGCACGCGAAACGCGGAGAGGGCGGCGGTGGTGCTGAGGGCGGCGAGGGCTTTGGTGAATTCTCTACGGCTCAAGGGGTTCATGATCGTTGGCAATACAAGTTTTTTTCAATGACCGGAAGTATCGGGAAATGCGGGCAAACGGCAAGCCCTTCAGTCCGGCAGATGTTCCCGCGCCAAATCGTCCAGGGCGCGGCGCGGCATGCGGGGCGGTTGTTCCGCCGGCCACCCGATGGGCAGCAGGGCAATCGGACGCAGCCCCGCGCGCAACCGCAACAGCGCGGCGATGTTTTTATCCACGAACGCGCCCACCCAGCAGGCGGACAACCCGAGCGCGGCGGCGGCGAGTTCCGCATACGCGGTGGCCACGGTCGCATCCTGCACGCTGTAAAGCGATTCGCCCAGCGGCCCGTACTTGGCGGCGGACCGCGCCGGATCAGCGCAAAAGACGAGCACCACCGGCGCCGCGGCAATGAAGTCCTGATTGAAACAAGCCCGCGCGAGTTGCCGAATCGTGGCGGCATCGCGCACGATGACGATGCCATAGGCCTGCAGGTTGCCGGCGGACGGCGCCCGATTGGCGGCGGACAAAATCGCTTCCAATTGCTCCGCCGTGACCGGTTTGGATTGATACGCCCGCACCGATTGCCGGGCTTGAACGGTTTGAAAAAAATCCCTCATAACCAGCTCCGAGCCTATCCGGTTTCCGCGCGCGGCTCAATGCGTTGTTGAAAAACCTCTCAAGCGGTGTCAAACGCGTGCAGCGCTGAACCGGCCGCACCTGCGTTGACAATAGCTCGGAAAAGCGCGGGCGAAAAAATCATCGGGAACGGGAGACCAACGTACCATCCGGCTGCAAGGAATAAACGTGACCGGCCCAGACCACCGTGCGCCGGAAAAAAGCGGCGACACAGGTGAGGCCGCCCACCACATCCACCAGGGGCACCCCCCAAATGCAGCGGGAAAAATCCGGCATCCGCACCGCCGGCTGCATCCCCAGCGCCAGCAAGCTCCGGATAAACGCCACCGCCGCCGCCACGCCCCAAGCCCATCCGCGCAGGGGATGAAGCGCCACCAACAGCAGCGCCCAGAACACCGGGTAGGTGAAAAGCATGCCGATGGATTGCCACCCACGGGCGCGCCAGATCGTTTGCTGCCAGCGCAGCACGCGCCGGAACGCATCCCGGAACGACTCCGGCGCCGTGGCGCAATCCAACAGCAACGGCGGCAGCGCCACTCGCAACCCGAGGCCCGAGACGCGGTTGCCCAATTCGTAATCGTCGGCCAAGTGATTCAGAAACGGCGTGAACCCGCCCAACTGTTCCAAGACCGGGCGGCGGACGGCCATCGTCGCTCCCGACGCCCAATGAATGCCGGTGGTGCGGTACGCCAGCATCCATTGCGGGAGCGAGTTGAAGTTGAAGTGCAGGGCGACCAGCCGGCCGCCCAACGAAGCGGCAGGCACACCGCGCGGCATGCAGGTCACACAACCCACGTCCGGCGGCGTGAATCGCGGGACCAAATGCCGCAGGTAATCCGGCGGCAACACCACGTCGGCATCGGAAAAAAACAACAGCTCGCCATCAGCCTGCTGGCGCAACGCCTCCATGATGCTGGTCTTCCGGTTCGTTCCCCGCACCGGGGCGAAAATCAGGCGGATGTTGTGCCCGGGGAATTGCGCCTGAAGCTGTGCCGCCAACGCCACCGCCGGATCTTCGCGCCGGATCGTACCGAGTAAAATTTCCAGTTCGCCGGGATAATCCAGCCGGCCCAGCGACGCGAAAGCGACGGCGGTGATGGCGCTGGCGCCTTCCACCGGTTTCAGGATGCTGACCTTCGGCAACACCACCGGCCACGGCGGCGGCGCCTGGTCCTGAAAGAAACGGCGGGTGGCCAGGCAGCCGAGCACCTGGGTCGCCAAACTCACGACGAGCAAAATCCCGACCAGCGCCGTCAAGGCATACCCGGCCGCGATCATGGCGTTTTTGCCGGCGTCACCGACAACGCGATAAAGGCGATCCCAACCAGGACGAGAATAATTCCGCCCCAGCGCAGGACCCCCACCGGCTCGGCCAGGAACCATCGCCCCAGCAACGCGGTGACCACGTAATTCAATCCGAAAATCGTGACCACCACGCTGGCATCCCATCCCCATTTGAACAGCGTCAACATTCCGAAAAACTGCGCCGCCAACAGCACCGTGCCCAGCGGCAGTTGAGGCGACTTGCAAACCGCCAGCAGGCCGGAGGCGCCGGCGGCGGTCAATTCGGCGTACCGCACCATGCCAACTTTGAGCAGCAGGTTGCCGCCGGAAAGGCTGAGGATGGACAGGGCGAAAACCCCGATTGAACTCCAGACGGATTTCATGAGGACGACGTTCGTTGACGGCGCGCGGAAGTCCCGCCGGCAAGCGCGGCCCCGCACTTCCGGTCAAGACGACGCGGGCAGCGGGGCGTATCCCAGCGGCGGCGGTTCATGCCTGGCAGGTGTCCGACGCCAAATCCGCCCGGCGTTGCGCCATGCTGCGGAAGAACTCGTAGCCCTCGCGCAACCGGCGCACGCACACGTCCCGGTCTTCCAGCATGGTTTTGATGATCCGGAGAATCGGTTTGGGCCTGAGATAATAGCGGCGGTAGAACCGCTCCACACTTTCGAAAATCTCCTCCTTGCTCAACCCCGGATATTCGAGCGCGCTCTGCTGGTATCCCCCGCCTTCCACCAGGTGGTTGGGATCCGGCTGGGCGAACCAGCCATTGGCCCGGGCCTGGGCGTACAACTCCGTGCCGGGATACGGCGCCGCCAGCGAAACCTGCAGGGAAAAGACATCCAGTTCCTGCGCAAACTGGATGGTCTGCTCGATGGTTTCCCGCGTCTCCACCGGCAAACCGAGGATGAACGTCCCGTGAATCACCACGCCAGCCCGGTGACAATCCCGCGTGAACCGGCGCATGCGTTCGGTGGTCACGCCTTTCTTGATGCGCCGGAGTATTTCATCGTTGCCGCTTTCATACCCCACGAGGAGCAGGCGCAGGCCGTTGTCTTTGAAACTTTTGATGGTGTCGTAATCCAGGTTCGCCCGGCTGTTGCAGCTCCAGGTCAACCCGAGCGGTCCCAGCTTGCGGGCGATCTCCCGGGCGCGCGGCAGGTTTGCGGTGAACGTGTCGTCATCGAAAAAGTATTCGCGCACCTGCGGAAAGAGCCGCTGCATGTAGGCCATTTCATCCGCGACATTTTGCGGCGAGCGCACCCGGTAACGATGCCCGCCGATGGTTTGCGGCCAGAGACAAAAGGTGCATTGCGCCGGGCACCCACGCCCCGTGTAGAGGCTGATGTAGGGATGCATCAGGTAGCCGATGAAATACTTTTCAATCTGGAGATCGCGTTTATAGACATCGGCCACCCACGGCAGCGCGTCCATGTCCGCGATCATCTCGCGTTCGGGATTGTGCTGGATGCGGCCGGCGGCATCCTTGTAGGACAGGCCGGCGATGCCCGCCAGCTCCCGCCCCGACGCCACCTCGGCGCACGTGTAATCGAATTCCTTGCGCCCCACCCAGTCAATGGCCCACGACGCCTGCAACGTCTCGGTCGGCAACACCATGGTGTGCGCGCCCACAAAACCGATCTTGGTCGCCGGGTTCTGCGTCTTGATCGCTTCCGCGACCTGGCAATCGTTTTTCAGCGACGGCGTCGAAGTGTTAATGATGACGTGGTCGTATTCCTTCGCAATGGCGAGGCATTGGGCGAGGTCAATGCCATGCGGCGGACAATCCAACAGACGTGAATTGGGCGTGAGCGCGGCCGGTTGCGCGAGCCAGGTGGGAAACCAATAGCTCGTCACTTCGCGCCGCGCCTGGTAGCGGGCGCCCGCGCCGCCGTCAAACCCTTCATAGGAGGGCGGCGATAGATACAGGGTCTTGCTCATCGTTATCAACCAGAGGCGACCGGCAGCCCGTTGCTCTCCGGGCACACAGTTCACCATCCGCCGCGTCAACTGTGCCCGGCGGCGCGCAGGCGGACAAGTTCCGAATGGTGCCGCAACGCCAGCAAGGCCCGCAGATCCGCGTCCGCCGGCCCGCCCCGGGGATGAAACAAAAATTCGTGCAACCCCGCAGGCAACCCCGCCAACGCGCGCGCCACTTCCTCCGCTTGCATCGCGAAAAGCCGGTCCACGCCCCACAACGTGTCCGAGTGCCGCACTTCGTGCCAGCACCGCAACCACGCCCGGGCGGGCCGCCGGACAAGGCGGAGGACGCCCAAGCCGCCCGGGGGAAAAGGTTGCACGTTGAAACTCCGAATCCAGCCGTTGAACGACCGGGGCACCACGGCGCGCATTTCCCGGGCCAGCACCGGATGAATATGCAGATGATGATGGCCGTTGATGAACGCGCACGGCAGACCGGTGGCCTGGTATTGTTCCCATTGACAACGGATTTCCCGGCGCACCAAGGCGCGGGCGGACGGCAGGAAAAAAATCGCCAGCCCCGCCAACCCCGCCGAGCGTCCCCACGGCCAGCGCGCGCGCGTCAGCGGTTGCGAATCGCACGCATGAAAATGCCAGCCGATCTGCAACTGGGGATTCCGCCGGGCCACCCCCACGCCGTGCTGGGTGCCGGGCTGGCCGAGCATCAAACAAGCGGCGGTGAGCGCCCCTTCCCGGTGACCGCGCTCGATGGCGAGATTCGTCGCCTCGTCCAACCCCAGATCGTCCGCAGTGAATACAATTTTCTTCACGGAAAAACGTCGGCGGGATGAAGGCGAGGTTGCGAAAAATAATCCACGCGCGCCGGCAACCGCATACCGCGAGCCGGATGGCAAAGAATTGGTTGGTGGACGAACGGAGCCACGCGGCGGGTTACAGGATGACCAGATTATCCCGGTGGATCACTTCGACCCGCTGCAATTTTTTCGCCCGGACTTCGGCGGCGCCGAAATCCACAATGCCGCGGGCGAACTCCGTGCCGTTGCCATCGCAAACCCGCACCACGTCGCCGGCCGCAAATCCGCCCTCGCACCGGGAGATGCCCGGCGGCAGCAGGCTCTTGCCTTTTTCGCGCAACGCCACCTTGGCGCCCTCGTCCACAAACAACACGCCTTTGGGATGATGAAAAAACGCGATCCAACGTTTGCGCCCGCGCAACTTGTGCGGTTGCGGCACGAACAACGTGCCCTCGGTCTCGCCCGCCAGGACCCGCGCCAGCACGTCTTTTTTCCGCCCGGAGGCAATCACCAGGGGAATGCCGGATCGCACGACGATTTTGGCCGCCTGAATTTTCGAACGCATGCCGCCCACGGCGGTGGCGCTGTCGGTGCCGCCCGCCAGTTTTTCCAAGGCGCTGTCAATCTTCTCGATGGTCGCGAGCGTCTGGGGGTTTGCTTTGCCAAAGTTCTCTATCACCCCGTCCACCGTGGTCAAAATCACCAGCAAATCCGCCGGCAGCAACGAAGCCACCAGCGCGGACAGTGTGTCATTGTCGCCGAACTTGATTTCCGTGAAGGAAACGGCGTCGTTCTCGTTGATGATGGGCACCACCCCGCGGGCGAGCAGGGTGACGAGCGTGTTCCGGGCGTTGAGATGGCGTTCGTGATGTTCCAAGTCATCGTGGGTCAGCAACACCTGCGCGACGTGCAATCCGTGCTGGGCAAAAAGCTGTTCGTAAATCGCCATGAGCCGGGACTGGCCAACGGCGGCGCAGGCCTGCAATTCGGCCAGGTCACTGGGCCGTTTCTCGTAACCCAGCGCGCCCATGCCCGCGCCCACCGCGCCGCTGGTGACGAAAACCACCTCCCGCCCGGCCCGCCGCAGCCCGGCAAGCTGGGCCACCAACTGTTTCAGTTGTTCGGGGTCCGGTTGTTTGCGGCGGTCCGTCAGCACACCGGTCCCGACCTTCACCACCAACCGGGAAATATCGTTCAACACTTTGCGTCGCACGCCGCGAAGGTATGCGGAAACCTCCGGGGGGAAAACGGAAAAAACGCCCGCGAAACAGGCGATTCATCCCGCCCTTCCAGACCCGGGGATTGCTTTGAGCTTGATCAGCGTGCGCGACGGGAGAAAATCCCCTCATGCTGTTCCAATCCGCTCCAACCATCCCATCCCGCATCGTCCGTTGGCGGAACGGGCTGGGTTTGATCCTTCTGGCCACGCTGGGCCCCGCGTTTTTGGTGGGCGCGTCGTCCGTGCAGATTGACGCAAATTTTCCCGGCGGAAACATCGTCGTCGAACGCATCGAGGGGGACACGGTCTTCCTGCACCAGGATTTGCGGGAAACAGCGGGCGACTGGTTTTATTGGTGCTTCCGCGTGCGCGGCGCGGCGGGGCGAACCTTGCAATTCCAGTTTACCAAGTCGCCGGTGATCGGGGCCCGCGGCCCGGCGCACAGCCGGGATGGCGGCCGCACCTGGCAATGGCTCGGCACCAACATCGTCACCGGACAATCTTTCACCCATCATTTCCCCGCGGACGCCACCGAAGATTTTTTCTCCCTGGCCATGCCCTACACCGAACGGAACTGGCGCATTTTCCTGGCGCGGGTGGGCGCCTCGCCCGCCTTGGCGGTGGAAACGCTTTGCCAAAGCCCGCACGGGCGGGACGTGGAACTGGCGCGCCTCGGGCAAATCCACCGTCCGCCCGCGCATCGCGTGGCCCTCACCGCCCGGCATCACGCGTGCGAAATGATGATGAACTACGCGTTGGAAGGCATCATCGAAGCCGTGCTGGCGGAGGATGAAACCGGTCGTTGGCTGCGCGAGCACGTCGAATTTCTGATCGTGCCGTTCATGGATAAAGACGGCGTGGAGGAAGGGTTGCAGGGGAAAAACCGGTTGCCGCACGATCCTAATCGCGACTACCAGGGCATGCCGCATTATCCCAGCGTGAAGGCCCTCAAACAACGGCTGCCCGCGTGGTCCGAACGCAAATTGCGTTTCGCGCTGGACCTGCATTGTCCTTACATCCGCGGCGCCGGCTCGGAACGCATTCATTTCGTCGGCAGCCCGTATCCCGTGCAATGGGCGCGGGCGCGCCGGCTCTGCGATTTGCTCGCCCGGGGACAAACCGGGCCGCTGCCCTACTATCCCGAAGACAACATCCCGTATGGCAAATCCTGGAACACCGTGGCCGAGCCCAAGATGTTTGGACGCTGGGCGGCGGGATTGCCCGGCGTGGATTTTGCCACCACGATCGAACTGCCCTACGCCACCGTGCGGGGTGTGGAAGTGAACGCCGCAACCGCCCGCGCCTTCGGCCACGACCTGGCCCGCGCCATGCGCGAGTATCTGCGGACCCGCCCAACCCGGTAACCTCAAGTCCTGACCAACCGGGCTCCCTTCTGACCGCCCGACCGCCGTGCGGCCCCGCCTGCGCGGCAACGAAAAACCATGGCGGTTTAACTAAAACTGTGGCCGCGACGGGAGCACGGGCTTGAGCCCGCTGCCGCGGGATTTGGCCGGCGGGCATTGAAGCGGCGTCAACGTCGCGCTCCCCGGCCCAAGGCAAATCGGCCACCGTTTTCGTGGGTTTGCTCTAGCGTTCCAGCTTCGCGGCCTCGCGTTGCGAGAGCACCCGGCGCGTCGGCACGTAGTTCGCGATGAATTCACGCCGGAACTCGGCAAACGTGCCCTGGGCCAGCGCCGCCCGCACGTCGGCCAGCAGCTTCAAATAGAGGTGCGAATTGTGAACGCTCAACATGCGCAGACCGAGGATTTCGTTCACGTTCAACAGATGCCGCAGGTAAGCCCGCGTAAACCGCCGGCAGGCGAAGCAATCGCAGCCCGCCTCAATCGGCCCGAAGTCCGCCTTGAACGCGCCGCCTTTGAGACTGATGGCGCCCCGGCGGGTGTACGCCGTGCCGTTGCGGGCCACGCGCGTCGGCAGCACGCAATCGAACATGTCCACCCCCCGGGCGATCAATTCCACCATCTGCGCCGGGGTGCCGAGCCCCATCGCGTACCGCACCTGGCGCGCCGGCAGATGCGGCGTGGTCATTTCCACCGCCCGCATCATCTCCGGTTCCGGCTCGCCCACGCTCACGCCGCCGATGGCGTAGCCGTCGAATTGCAGCGCCACCAGCGCCTTCGCGCATTCCTCGCGCAACGCCGCGTTGCTGCCGCCCTGCACGATGCCAAAGACCAGTTGCCCCTCGGCGCGCGGTTGTTCGCGGCATTCGGCGGCCCAGCGGAGCGTGCGCTCCACCGCCAGGCGTTGCTCCCGGGCGGGCGCGTCGTGCGGCGGACATTCATCAAACGCCATCGCGATGTCCGAGCCGAGCGCGCGTTGAATGGCCATGGCTTCCCGCGGCCCCAGAAACAGCGGCGTGCCGTCCAAGTGGGAACGGAACTCGACGCCGTGCGCCTTGATTTTGCGGATTTTCGCAAGGCTGAAAACCTGGAATCCGCCGCTGTCGGTGAGAATCGGTTTGGGCCAACTGATGAAGCGATGCAACCCGCCGGCGGCGCGGATGATGTCGAGTCCGGGACGAATGTTCAGATGATAGGTGTTGCCGAGAATGATCTGCGTCCCCATCTCTTCCAGCTCACGCGGATCCATCGCTTTCACGCTCCCCTGCGTCCCCACCGGCATGTACACCGGGGTCTCCACCACCCCGTGGACGGTGGTCAGACGGCCCAACCGGGCTTGGGTTTGGGTGTCGGCCTTGAGCAGTTCAAACATGCGCGGCCAGTGTACGCAAAGCGGTCCAGGCGCAAAGGCGGAAAAGCGCGCCGGCGCGCTGCCACCAACCCCCGCCCGCGGCCTTCGCGTCGGGAAAAAGCACGGCGTTCACCGTCATTCCCGTTGATCCGCCGATGATTTTCCCAAGTTAAACTTGCGCGCGCGCCGTTGAACCGCCAGCATCCACTCCGATGAACTACGAGCCTGCCCGCCCAAAACGGGGGCGCAGCCGCACCGCCGGAGAACCGCCCGCACCATTGTCCCCTCGCTCATGAAAAAAATCATGCTCCTCATGGCCGGTTTATCTTTCGCCGTGACGCCTTCCCTGCCGGGACAGGCGGCCCCCGCCGAGCCGACGGCGGCCTCGACGGCGTTCACCAGCGCCGACCCCGTGGTGCGCCAGGCGCGTCAACTGATGGACACCGGCCAATTCAAATCGGCGGAAGATCTGTTGGCGGCACCCGAGCGCGCGGCGGACGCCGCCGCCCGGCAAGCCCGCGTCGAAATGGCGGAGATCCTCCGCCGCGTGCGGCGGGAATACTCGCTGGATGCGGCCGGTTTGCTCGCCAAGATCCGGAAGAGCGTTCCCGACGCCACCGCGGAAGAAATGGAACGCTGGGCCGAACAGAGCCGGGCGCGGTTTCGGATTATTGACGGCCAGAAATTCTATTTCCGACGCGAACCGCAGAACATCTTCCTCTTTTGCGACGAGGCGAAAAAACGCCGCGCCCAAGCCGGCAACGCGCCCGGCCCCAAATGGCCGCTGGTGCCGCATCTCGCGGCGGTCGTGGCCGAGGCGGAACGCACCGGCGCGGCGGAGGTCTTGCCCATCAAACATCGGTTCACCCACACCCTGACGATTCACGCCCCTCATCCGGCGCTGAAACCCGGGGCCCAGGTGCGCGTCTGGCTGCCTTACCCGCAGGAATACCGCCAGCAGCGCGACGTAAAACTCATCAGCGCCTCTCCGAAACCCCGCTTGATCGCGCCCAACGCGGTGGAAGGCCATCCGGTCGGCGGCGGCGCGCAACGCACCATTTACTTCGAGCAAACCGTCCGGGACCCGGCGCAACCGCTCGCGTTCACGGTGGTCGTGGAATACACCTCGTTCGCCTACCATCCGCACCTGGACCCGCAACAGGTCGCGCCGCTGCCGGCGGACTGGCAGGGGGCGTATCTCGGCGAGCGCCCGCCCCACATCGTGTTTCCGCCCGCCCTTCGCGAACAGGTTGCCACCCTGATCGGACGGGAAACCAACGCCCTGATCAAAGCGCAAATAATTTTCCGCTGGGTCAGCGAACACATCCCTTGGAACGCCGAGGATGAGTATGGCATCATCCCCTCGTTCACGCTCAAGGGCTTCACCGCGCGGCGCGGCGACTGCGGCGTGATCAGCTCGGTCTTCATCAGCATGTGCCGCATCGCGGGCATCCCGGCGCGTTGGCAGAGCGGGTTTGCCACCCGCCCCGGAGAAAATCCGGGAATGCATGATTGGGTGGAGTTTTACCTTCCCCCCTGGGGATGGTTGCCGGCGGACACCTCGTATGGCGTGCAGGCGTCGGCGGACCCGCGCATCGCGGATTTCTACTGCGGCCACCAGGACAGTTACCGGCTCATCGTCAACCGGGATTGGGGGCGGGAACTGTTTCCCCCGAAACACGCCCTCCGCTCCGAGCCGGCGGATTTCCAGCGCGGCGAAGTGGAGGTGGATGGCCAAAACCTGTATTTCGACGCCTGGACCACCCGGACGGAAGTCGTGCGGGAACCGCTTTAAGAGGCAGCGCGCCCCGTGCGGCGGATGCAGCGGCGCCGCCCGTTGGGGGGTGGGCCCTGCGCTATCTGCCATCAACTCAAAGAACCGCCGAGACTTAACGCGGCTAAGCCGCAACCAAAGGAGCGCGGAATTTATTCCGCGGGTTTCAAGGTCAGCGGGCCACTCGCGGAATAAATTCCGCGCTCCGGTAAAATCTTTGCAGAACGCGATGATGTTTAGAGATAGCACTGCGGGGACGCCGAGGCGCGGCGCGTCCATCCGCAAGCCGGTCAACGGTGATGGGGACACCTACGCGCCCCGCGGGTGTGGACGGACGCCGCGTCCGCCCGGAACGGCGACCATTTGCATCGGAAGAATAAAAACCATCAATCGAAAGGTTTGATCCAAGGAAAAACCTTGCCGTCGGCACCGGTTTCCCCATAGCTTGATCCGCGTTTGATGGAGGGCGTTGCTTGGGCCGCTCCCGTCCCTAACAGCGTAACCCTGATCGGAATTGGATCGTCTTATGAAGCATATTCGACAACATGATGAGAATCCCCAAAGTTGGTTGACCTTTGCCCGCGGCATCCGTGGGTTCACCTTGGGAATAATGGCGGGCGGGATGGGTTTGATCGCTTCCACCGTCGCCGCCAACGATGCCTCCTTTCAATCCATTGCGGCTGGAAACTGGCATACGGTCGCCATCCAGGCCGATGGCAGCCTTTGGGCGTGGGGGCGAAACGATATTGGTCAGTTGGGGATTGGCCCTACCGCTGACCAGTCCTCCCCGGTACAAGTGGGCACTGGCCAAAATTGGCGCGCCGTAGCGGCGGGCGACCAACATACGGTAGCGGTGAAAACCGATGGCACTCTCTGGGCGTGGGGGTATAACGGCTGGGGCCAGTTGGGGATTGGCTCTTACACGACCACGAACCAGCCGGTGCAAGTGGGCACCGACCAAGATTGGCGGTCGGTAGCCGCGGGCGGCGATCACACGGTCGCCTTGAAAACCGATGGCACCCTCTGGGCGTGGGGGGGGAACTCTTATGGTCAGTTGGGGATTGGCTCTTACACGACCACGAACCAGCCGGTGCAAGTGGGCGCTGGCCAGGATTGGCGAGCCGTAGCGGCAGGCGGCTATCACACGGTCGCCTTGAAAACCGATGGCACCCTCTGGGCGTGGGGGTATAACGGCTCGGGCCAGTTGGGGATTGGCTCTTACACGACCACGAACCAGCCGGTGCAAGTGGGCGCTGGCCAGGATTGGCAGGCGATCGCGGCGGGGAAACGTTATACACTGGCGCTCAAGACCGATGGCGGCCTCTGGGCGTGGGGGTATAACGGCTCGGGCCAGTTGGGGATTGGCTCTTACACGACCACGAACCAGCCGGTGCAAGTGGGCACCGACCAAGATTGGCGGTCGGTAGCCGCGGGCGGCGATCACACGGTCGCCTTGAAAACCGATGGCAGCCTCTGGACGTGGGGATGGAATCAGTTTGGCCAGGTGGGAAATGGAACAACGAAAACCCAGTATAGCCCAACCCCAATATGGCCTGCCCAATTACCCAAGTTTACTAGTATTACGCGTCAGCCCAATGGGCAGATCCTATTAAACGTGGAAGGTCCGACTAATGTCGTTTACCGGGTGCTGGAATCGACCAACCTCTTGAATTGGCACAAAATCGGGAGCCTGACCAATGCAACGGGGAGCGCTTCATGGCAGGATACGACCGCGCCCAATTTGCACCGACGTTTCTACCGGTTGAAGCAGCAGCCATAAAAGCGCGGCGCACGGGGGCGCCGGGTCAACGGTGATTGGGGCGCATCCGCGCCCCGCGGGCGCGGGCGGACGCCGCATCCGCCGGAAACGGCGACCCCTCAAACGTATCCTGCGATTCACCCTGCAAGCCCGAGCCAGCGTTCGACGCGAGGCGCGTCGAACCGTTTTGCTTGAGCGTAAGAGTCAATTGGTGACCGTCGGCGGAGGAGGAGGCCAATGTTCCGGGAACGTTGTGATTGTATCATCTTTGAGCGAGGCGCAGTTTGCCCAGAGATCACCCAAGGCGACCAACAGCAAAAGCACGCCCAGGGCCCATCCGCTAAAGCCTAAGAATCCAAGATGCGGCGCGTAACGCTTTAGGCATAACGGCGTCGCAATCACGACCACGCTGGTGACCAGAGCCGCGGCAATCTCCGTTAAAGATCCCCCGTGGGCGCCAGCAGGGCGCCAACCACAAAGCTTGCGCACCCAATCCCTGCCAAATAAAGGACGTAGGTTTTCATTGCCACGGGTTGGTCGCGACGCTATCGGGACCTGGCTTGAGCCCACCGTTTATTTAATTTCTTGCACAGCCAGACAATAAGTTTCAGCGGCAGCAATGGCCACTACGTTACTAAGGTTGTTTGGAACGACTATCGGCCCCCCCTCCAAAATTCCCCACCCAACCACCGAACCATTATCGAGAAGTGCCAAACTAAACTCGTTCATGGGTGGCCCCGTCGTTCCACCCGCCGCTATTGCGATGACATTCGTCAAAACGCGACCATCAGTTAAGACCAGCCCGTTGGAGGCAACCACAGTTGCTCCGAAGTACCCGCTGTTTGTCCATTCGATTACAGTGCCATCATTTTTTAAAGCCAGACTATGTCTGGGCGCGGCCTCGACTGTTACGACTTCATTCATAACGAACGGCAGGACCCGTTCTTGAAATTCACCACCTACCGTTGTCCATTCAAATACACTCCCATTTTTGCTCAATCCGACGCGGTGCTGCTTCCTGTATCCACCAACGGCAACGGATTTAAGCGAAGCAGATTGGAACAAGGAATCCACTCTTCCATTTATGTTGGCGACCGTACCATCCGTCGTGAGGACAAGAGGTCCCCGCATGACAGATGCGACACTCTCTAATTCACCAGATTGTTTTTTTCCCCAGTAAAAAGCTTTGCCACTCTTATCGAGCGCGATGTAAGAAGATTCCCAAGCGGCGATTGAAACGATATTACTCAGCCCTTTACGGGCGCCTCCGGCCCAACCTTGTAGCGTGCCGTCCTTATTCAAGATAATACCACCACCCCAACAGCCCGCTACGCGGATTGCGTTGGTCAGGATTAAATTAGGTATAATCACAATCCCCTTGGAGAAAACACCGTTTTGCACTGGTATTGCATCTCCCCAGCAGACGATTTGTTGTGCTGCCGGAGTCCTAGTTACACCAAAATAAAGCATCAAAACCAAAAAACATGAAGGAAGCGATATAATTGTTCTCATAATCTCAGTCAGTTTCAATTTGCCCGGTTACTGTCCGGCTCAACCAACGACCGAATTTATCAATTTTTGCCGTTTGACTTGCGTCTATTGACATCTTCTGCACCCAGCCTGCCAACGTGTTGGTTGGGCCGCCGTCTATTTTCCATTTTGCTGGACATTCCCAGGTGAGTCCGCTGTTTGCCCAAACTGGATCAGCGTAAAACGGCCCAACGCGCGATCGATCTTCGAGGGAGTTATCACATCGAAGCTCCATCCAAGTTCCAGCGCCATAATTTGTATGGTCGAGCTGTGCGGCGGACCAATTTGTAAAATTCCCAGTAATTGCTGAGGCGGGCATTCCAATCTCCATAATACTAATCCTCCCCAAAGACACATCCGTAGGTGCAAAATAGACCTTAAACACTACCCCTGCACCAATAAATCCTGCTTCTATAAGATCCGTGCTTATTATATCCGCATGATCAACCCCACTTGGCTCCAAAACCGTGAACGTCGTGCCCAATGTCGCATCCCGCACATGAACGGAAACCGTCGCGGTGGCCGCATTGCTCGGGGCGGTGAACAATGTTTCCGGGCCCGTCGTCGGGACCACGCTTCCCGCTGTCGTCTCCCAATGCTGGATTTCCGGCACGGGCATGTCGAAGCTGGGTTCGAAGAAGAAATCCACATATTCACCGACGCCAACGTTGGTACGCGTGTTGTCCGAATCCGTCAACGCCTTGCACCGAGTCATGTGCACCAGCTTGTGCTTCGCCTCGTGGGGCTTTCCAAAAGTGTAGTAAGGATTTCCTTCAACGAGGGGCGTCACGTCACGAGGTATATTATCAGCAAGTGCAACGTAAAGCCTGCCGTCCGCGCCCACGGCGCCCAAACTGCCCAGCTTAATCGGGCCGGTAATAGGATAGGCGTACTTTTCCGCCACTAGGTCGCCGACGGTTTCCGGCCAAAAAGGATTGCCCACGCCCTCAACGGAAGGACCGGTCAGCACGAAAAGATTTTGTTGATTGGCCCGTCCTTTGCCTCCGGTGCGCAGTTCATAAAGCGTACGCGCGGCGCGATCCACTGTTTCGTCGTACTCTTCTTGGTACAGTCGGGTTCCCTGTATCGCTGCAAATTCGCCCGACCAGTTGT